>Ga0080013_1001488_pt1 | contig 23878 bp, 5 predicted proteins | sample ETNvirenome_6_85_FD_69236 | JGI IMG/M metagenome (GOLD analysis project Ga0080013, IMG submission 69236) | Marine viral communities from the Pacific Ocean - ETNP_6_85 (SPADES assembly) (version 2) | ecosystem: Environmental > Aquatic > Marine > Oceanic | place: Pacific Ocean | collected 2013-06-19
CTGAAGGTAATGTAGTTGATATTAGTTATATTAAAACAAATGGAGATTCTGCAAACGGAATCTCACAATTTAGTTTTACTGGAAGACTAACTTATACGAGGAATAGTTCTGAGTATGTTGTAGAATCCGGCCTATCGATACTTTCAACAGATATAAGTGCATCTGGTGGAGAAACGATTGAAAGTGTTTCGTCTATTAAGAAGTATGCACCACGAATTTATGCTTCTCAAAATAGAGCAGTTAGTGCAAATGATTATGAAACATTAATTCCAGCAAGAATTTATGAAGAAACTGAATCAATCTCTGTATTTGGAGGTGAAGAACTGATTCCACCACAGTATGGGAAGGTTTTTATTAGTATTAAACCAAGAAGTGGTGAATTTTTACCTAATTTGATCAAAGAAAACATTAAGAGAGACCTTAAAAAGTATTCTGTTGCTGGAATTGTTCCAGAAATTCTTGATCTTAAGTATCTTTACCTTGAGGTATCTTCAAATGTTTACTATAATACAAACTTAGCACCTTCAGCGTCTAAGGTATCATCAATTATTCAAAATAATGTTACAAAATACGCCGAATCAAGTGAGTTAAATAAGTATGGTGCAAGATTTAAATATAGTAAATTCTTGAACACTATTGACAATAGTCATTCTTCTGTTATGTCAAATATCACAACAGTTGTAATGAGGAGAGATATCAGACCTGCTTTAAATGCAATTGCTGAATATCAAATTGGATTTGGTAATCAATTCCATATTAATAGTATGAGTGGTTACAATATAAAATCTTCAGCATTTAGAATTAATGGTATTCAAAGTGATGTTTATCTTTCTGACATTCCCAATACTAATCGGACATCAGGATCATTATTCTTATTTACTATTTCAAACCCATCATCAGCAGATGCAACTATAGTTAGAAAAAATGTTGGTACTATTGATTATATTAGTGGTGTTATGACAATTAATCCTATTAACATTATTTCATCAGCAAAAACAAAAGATGGACAATCTATCATTGAAGTTTCTGCTGCACCACATTCAAATGATGTGATTGGATTGCAAGATTTATATTTGCAATTGGATATTGGTAATAGTGTATTTAATATGGTAATTGATCAAATATCATCTGGATTGGACCCATCAGCATCAAATTATATTGTTTCTTCCAGTTACAGTAACGGATATCTAGTAAGATCATAAAATGACACAAAGCAGAGTTCCATTTAACATTATCGTCAAGAATCAGTTGCCACAATTTGTGGAAACTGAATTTCCTCTTATTGGTGATTTTTTAGAGATTTATTATCGTTCTCAAGAATTTCAAGGTGCTTCTATTGATTTAATACAAAATATTGATCAATATGTTAAGTTAGATAATAATTCTAATACTACAGAGTCTACTTTATTATTAGGTGATATTGAACAATGGGATACAACTATCAATGTTTCCAATACACTTGGATTTCCTGATGAATATGGACTTATTAAAATTGATGATGAAATTATAACGTATAAATCAAAAACAGATATTTCTTTTATTGGATGTACTCGCGGGTTTAGTGGAATTTCTGATGATGAAAATGGAGATCTAATATTTACAGAGACTTTAGGCAATTCGCATAGTGCAAATTCAACTGTAGAAAATTTAAATACTCTCTTTTTAAAAGAATTTTTAAATAAAACAAAATATCAACTTCTTCCTGGACTTGAAAATAGAACTCTTTATGCAGATTTAAATAAAAATCTTTTTATTAAACAATCTAAAGATTTTTATAGTTCAAGAGGAACAAATCAATCTTTTAAAATACTTTTTAGAGCTTTATATGGTGTAGATGTAGATGTAATTAAACCAAGTGAAAATCTTATTTCACCTTCTGAACCACTCTATAAGATTACTAATGATATGGTTGTTGAACCCATATCTGGTGATGTGCAATCAATCGAAGGATATACTTTACTTCAACATTCCTACGAAGGTTTAATCGATAAAGCATATTCTCCAATTACTAGTGTTGAAAAAATACTTGTTGGTGGAGCATCGACAGATTATTATAAATTGCGTTCTGATGCATCTTTTAGTTCAAATAGTAGCAGTTTTGGTGGAGCAGAATATGGATCATTCACTCCTCACCCCAAAACAAAATGTATAGGAAAATATGGTGCAGATGATGCAACTATTGATGTAGATTCTACAGTAGGATTTCCAAATTCTGGTGAATTGTATATTAATTATAGTGATAGATCTGCAGGGATTGTTTCCTATACATCATCCTCATATAATCAATTTTATGGATGTACAGGAATAAAACAGAGTATTTTAGATAATACTACTGTTGGCATTAATACATTTGCAACCGCTACTCTTGCTGATGATAAAGTAGTTAAGATGAGAATATCATCTGTTTTGAGTGATATTAAGTATGATCAACCAAATTATTCTTATGAAAAAGATGATACTATTGAAATAAAAACTTTAGGAATTACTACTGCCGACGCATCATCCAATTCTTGGATTTTTAATGCTGCAACTTCTTATGAAATATCGACAATATCTTTAATTAATATAGCTGCTTCTAGATATAGAGTTACTTTTGAAAATGATCATATTTTTAGAATTGGTGATACGTTTACACTTACTTCATCTACTGGAGATGAACTGTTTGGAAAAGTTTATAGTATAAACACATCAAAAAATATTACAATAGGTGATCAAGGAACATTTGATGAATCACTTAAATATACTATTAAGAAGGATATATTAAAAGCAAATTCAACCAATTTTCCTACTGCTAATGTAATATCGGCAAACGTAACTTCTGCATATAAAGATGGTAATGATACATTAGTAGCAGCATCATCTATTCCCTATTATAAAGATCAGCAATTAAATGTTAAAAAGAACCTGATTAAATTTGAAGGAACATTTAGTGGAGATACTTTTCAAGTTCTTCCAACAGGTGACCATGGTTTTTATACTGGAGATATTGTATACTATACTCCACAAACTGTCACACAAACAGTAGAAGATGCTGATGGTATTGAAACAGAAGAAACAATATCTTTAACTGGTATTTCTGATGAGGGAATTTACTTTGTAAAAAGATTATCAGATACAACATCATTAAAGTTAGCGAGAAGTAGATCAGAACTCTATAATGAAGATTATATAACAACAGAACCTATTACAATAACTGATAATACTATTGAATTTTATAAGTTTCGTGGTCAAGAATTAGAAAATCATAAGTTACTTAGAAAAATACAGGATCCAAGTGATGTAGGAGGATTAATTGAAACAGAACCTGGAGTTGCTTTGGGTATTTTGGTAAATGGAGTTGAAATTTTAAATTATAAATCAGCAGATAGTATATACTATGGAAGAATAGAAAATATTTCTGTTGATGGCGGCGGATCTGGATATAATGTAATAACTCCACCCGATTTTAATATTTCTGACCCAGCAGGTGTTGGTGCTACAGCAAATGTTGCTATAAGAGGAACATTTGAAGAAATTAGAGTTATTGATGGCGGATTTGATTATATAGAAAAACCTACAATTAAAATTAGTGGTGGAAATGGTATAGGCGCAAAAGCAGAGGTAAATCTTAAATTAGTTGATCATGAAGTTGATTTTAATTCAGATGAAAGTTTTGGATTAGTAGATCTTACTAATAATATTATTGCTTTTAGTACATATCACAAGTTTAGAGATTATGAACATGTAATCTATAAAACAAATAATCAAGATGTTATTGTTGGATTGACCACAGAGGCAGAATATTTTGTTGATGTTCAAGATACGACTAGTGTAAAACTTTATAAAACAAAAGATGAGGCTGTAGTAGGAATTAATACTATATCACTTACTGGTTATGGATCTGGTAGGCATGCATTTACTTCTGTATCTAAAAAATCAGTTGTTAGTTCAATTAATATTGTTAATGGAGGTTCTGGATATGAAAATAAAAAGACTACTGTTGTTGGATTATCTACTGCGCTTGATCAAATAACTGTAGAAAATCATGGATATAACTCTGGAGAATTGATAAATTATTCCACAGAAGGAACAGTAATTGGTGGATTAACTTCTGGAACGGATTATTATATAACAAAACTTGATAAGGATACATTCAAATTATCTCAAGTTGGATCAATTTCTGGAAGAGAAAGATATTATTATGATATAAAACAATATATTAGTTTAACAAGTACAATAATCGCTGGAGATATTCATTATTTTAATTATCAACCAATCTTAGTTAAACTTAATGGTAGAATTGGTATTTCTTCTATAGGATCTGAAACATTTGAAGCTTCAATACAACCAATTGTTACTGGAGAAATCGTATCTGTAAATTTGGTTGCTAAAGGTAGTGGATATGGTTCTGATGAAATATTAAACTTTAATAAAGAACCAGAAATTTCTATTGATAATGGTAATAGTCTTCAGATTACTCCAGTAGTTAAGGATGGAAAGATTCTTGAAGTTATAGTCGAAAATGGTGGATCAAATATCAAAGCACCACCATCTATTGAAATTGATGGTGGTAGTGGATTAACATTAACACCAGTTATTGAAAATGGACAGGTTACTAAAGTAAATGTTATTAATGGTGGTATAGGATTTGTTCAAGGAGAAACCGATACTACAATAACATATCCAGGATCTAAGGCTGTTTTTAGAATAGAACTACAAAAATGGAAAGTTAATTTAACCCAGAAAAATTATAGGTTTATTACTGATGACGATGGGTTTATTGATGATGGATTAAATACGGATTATGGATTGCAATATGTTCATTTATATTCACCAAGAAAACTTAGAGAAATTTTATATGCTTCGGATCAGTCTGGTAATAGTCTTTTTGATAGTCCTGATCTAATAAAAATTAATGGACAGGAGGAAGAATCTAAACAGCATTCTCCCATCATTGGATGGGCATATGATGGAAATCCAATTTATGGTCCTTATGGATATTCTAAGATTGATGGTGGCGTTATTACGCAAATGCTTTCTGGATATAAATTAAATATTTCTGTAGATAGACCTTCTATTAGTATTTTTGAGGAAGGATTTTTTGTAGAAGATTATGTACATATTCCATCTTCGAGTGCTGCTGTTCTTGATGAAAATAATGGAAGATTTTGTGTAACACCAGAATTTCCAAAAGGGACATATGCTTATTTTGCTACTATTAGTGATGCACTTGCTGATTCTAGTGGTGTATTTGTCAACTATAAGAGACCTGTATTTCCATATTTAATTGGAGATAAATTTCATTCAAAACCAAGTGATTTTAACTTTATAAAGAGTTCTAATCAAGATGATTATGATATTCAAGCGAGTAAGTGGTTAAGAAATACTACAATGTATAACTTACTTGAAAAAGAAGAATCTTATAAGTATTTTCCTCTTCCATATAAAATGAAAGATGATCAATTATCTGATGTTTCATTTGCTACTCCAGGGAAAATAACTTCTGTTGGAATTGTTACAGGTGGAACCAATTATAAAGTAAATGATTCTGTTCTTTTCGATAATACTGGTACTAGTGGATTTGGTGCTGATATAAGGGTATCTAAAGTTGGTGGCAAGGATGTTACTTCTATTAGTTGTGCAACTACATCAATAAATGATCTAGAAGTAGTATCTACAAATAAGTCTGGAGAATATGCTTTTTATTCTTCTTCACCACATAACTATTTGAATGTTGAATTAGTTTCTATTTCTGGAATAAGTACATCTGCTACACAACTTTCTGGTGATTATAATATTGGTGTTACAACATCAGTTCATGTTTTGACGACAGGAGTTGGAACAACTGGTGCAACAGGAATAGTTACATATTTCTCTGTTTATGGCAATTTGGATATAGATAATATTAGAGAAAATAATGTTTTAACGGTTGGCATTGGAACTACGGCTGAAAAGGTTAAAGTTTTAAATATCGATAAAATATCCAGTAGACTTAGAGTTTTAAGAGAAGTAGAAGGAACAGGTAGTTATGGTATTGCACATACAGCAACAGAAATTCTTTATGAGGATCCAAGAAGATTTACATGTAATGTAGGACTTAAAACATCTTTTAACTTTAGACTTAATAAAGAGATTTATTTCAATCCACCCGACACTCTTGGATTGGGAACTTTGGTTGGTATTGGAACTACCATAACTTTCTCTAATCCTGGTGCAGGAATTACGCAAAAATATATTCCAACACAATCTCTTTATCTACCAAACCATGAGTTAAAGACTAATGATGAATTAGTTTATAACTTAAATGGTGGATCTGCTATTGGTGTTTCTACTAATGGATCTGCTGAGTTAGCATTAAGTGACCAACAGAGACTATATGTGGCAAAAATAGATAATGATTTAATTGGTATTTCGACAGTAAGAGTTGGATTAGCATCTACGGGTACATTTGCTGGAATTGGAAATACTACCACATCTTTAGGGTTATTGTATTTTACTAATGTTGGGTCTGGTAATAAGCAAAGTTTTAAAACAAATTATGATAATGTAGTTGGTACATCAGTTTATAAGAATACGGTGACTGTTGCTACTGCAACGACGCATAATGTCTTTATTTCAGATAATGTTTATGTTGATGTAAAACCATCAGTTTCGATTGCTTCTACAGTTTCATATAATGATTATAATAGAAGAATTGTAATAGATAAAAGAACAATTGCTGCAGGTGATATAAACATAACAACTAATGAAATTACAGTTTCTGATCATGGTTTTGTCTTAGGACAGAAGTTAATTTATACTGCGGATACTCCTGCAGGTGGACTTACAAACGAAAAGTTCTATTATGTGGTGATTGTTAATAAGGATACTATTAAGTTATCAGAATCTTATTATGATTCTATAAGTTCTGTTCCAACAATTGTTGATATTACAAGTGCTCAAAATTCTTATTTCTCTCCAGTAAATCCACCAATTAAGTTGTATAGAAATGCTTCAATTGTCTTTGATCTTTCAGATTCTTCATTAGTTTATGTAAAAAATGCTATTGAATACCCTGCATTTACATTTGAATTTTTTGAAGATGAAGGTCAAGAAAGAATATTTAATAAAGTCAAATATTCATCTGAATTTGAAGTAATTAAATCTGGTGTAATTGGTATTGATGGTCAAGTTACTTTAGTCTCTAACTCAGAGCTTCCAAGAGAACTTTATTATAATTTGGTTCCAATTCAGACTGATCAACTTACAGAAGAAAAACTCCAAATATCTATTGATAATGAAGTAAATGGAAATAATACAATAGAAATTATTGATAGCATTTATAATGGAAAACAAACTGTTTCTATTGGAGGAACAAATACATTTACTTATTATCTTTCAAAAGTTCCAGAAAGTTTATCATATACACAAAGTAATTCTACTATTGTATATTCAACCGATTCTTCTACTGGTATTGGATCAATTACTGAAGTAAAAATCTTTAATGGTGGTAATAACTATTATAAGATGCCTTTATTTGCTGGAGTTGCAAAAAAGACTACAGAAAATGATACAACATCTGGAATAGGATCAAATGCTGTCCTTACTTTTGAAAGTGATAATGTTGGACTTATTAAGAAAACTAAAATGAGAGATGTTGGTTTTGATTATCCTTATGACAAAACTTTAAGACCAACTGCTAAACTACCTGAAATAATCTCAATTGAAGATCTTGCCATTTTTGATAGGATTGGAATTACTTCTGCTGGTAGGGGATATGGTCCGATTCCACCTAAAGTCCTTGTTTTTGATGGAAGAACTGACGAACTAAAAGAAGAAGTTGATTTACTTTTTGAAAGTGGTGCTAGTGAACTCAAAATTATGAAGAATACTTATGGAGTTAATAATCTTACTCCAAGATTACTTCCTACTAGGAATTCTAACGGTGTTGGTATTAGTACTATTGGATATAGTACAATAACCAGAGACGCAACTATTACATTATCTACAGGGTTTAGTACGGCAAATTCATTCCCATTTTCAATTGGTGATGAAGTTATGATTGAGAATGTTGCTGTTGGTAGAACTGCATTGGATCCTGGTACTGGTTATGTAATAGTTGTTGGAGATGGAAAGGGATATAATACTGATCAATATAACTACAAATTATTTACAATTACTGGAAAAGATGAAAATCTTGGTGGAGTTGGATTTGTAACAGTTAGTCTTGATGATCATCTATCAATTGGTGAAACTCCAGGATCATTCTATGGTCCAGCATCATCTGGTAGGATTATAGCCAAAAAAGATTTTCCAGTGTTTGATATCAAACTTACAACAACAAATTTCCTAAAGGGTGAAGGTATTATTTCTTTAGATGATCCATCTATTATAGGAAAAGTTGGTAGTTGGGATAGTCAAACTGGATATCTCAAAGTCCAAACTAATAAGGATTTTGTTCCTGGACATGTGATAGAAGGAACATCTACAAAGACAAGAGGAACAGTATCTTCAACTAAAAATTTCACAGCAACATATGATCTTGATGCAAAATCAACAGTGGAATCTGGATGGGAAGATAAAAAAGGTTTCTTGAATTTAAGTAGTCAGGTAATTCAAGATGGTGATTATTATCAAAGGTTCTCATATGCATTACAATCAAGTGTTGATTTAAGTGAATGGGACGATGTAGTAAGTACATTAAATCATACTGCAGGATTTAAGAAGTTTTCAAATATGCAGATTGAAACAGAACCATCTAATAATCTTATTGTTGGTTCTGCAACAACTCAAAGTTATCACGAAGCAATTGTTGATTTTGTTGGTAATGGTGATTTGAATTGTGTTTACAACTATGATTTAGCTTCGGAAAATAGTAAGATTGGAAAACTTCAAGGTAGTGAATTAACCTCAATTTCGGATGAAGTTGTATTTAATAGTAAGATATTAACAGATTATTCAGAATCTATTGGTAATAGAGTTCTTTCTATTGATGATGTCAGTTCTCAGTTTAATAGCAATCCAAGAGCAACAAGATATAGTAATGTTGCCACTTTTGCAAATGCTGATGCAAATGCTCATAAGTATATAACTTATGTTCAAGATCGTAGATATACTAATGAACGTCAAATGATGATAATGACATTATTGCATGATGACGATGGACTTGGATATATGAATCAATATGCAAGAGTTGATACTCAATACAATTTAGGGTCTTTTGATTATGCTCTTGCTGGATCTGACGGTATTATTCAGTTCCATCCGACTAAGTATGCTGTAAATGGATATAATGTTTTCACTTTATCATATAATTTAAATGATCTAGTAGTGGGTACAGGATCTTTTGATTTTGGTGGAGTTAAGGTTTCGACAACAAGTACTACTGTTGCTGCTGGAGTAGGAACTGGTACAAAGACTAATTTTGTTAGTATTGCTACCACCTATACTTCGGCAAGAGTTTTGTTTGAATTTAAAACATCTTCTGGTGATTATGAGTTTAATGAGTTAACTTTGGTTCATGATGGAACTAATGTAGATTTGCAAGAATATGGTAGATTAACAAACTTAAATGAATCTACTGAAGCTGCTTCTGGTTTGGGAACATATCATCCTTATATTTCTGGTGGTAATGTTAAAGTTGATTTTACTCCAAATGTTGAGGATGCTGCTACTATTAATGCAGTAATAGTTTCTATGGGATCAACTGCAGGAATTGGATCCTTTGGTCTTGATCATGCTCATTTGGGTAGTGAATATTATAATATTCCTGCTTCTGGATCACCAACAGAAAATTCAGTAGGAGAATACAGTTCTCGTTATGATGGTGCTTATATTATTGCTCAAGTTACAGATAAAACTAATAATAAAACTCAAATTTCTGAATTGATGTTATGTGATACTGGTGATGATGGTGATGATGTTTATATGACTGAATGGGGAAATCTTGTTGTTGGTAATGCTGCTGGACTTGGAACCTTTGGAGCTACTTATACTGCTTCTACTGATATAACGGCATTGAAATTTACACCAACTGCTGGAATAAATGTTGAAGTGAGAACATTTTACAACTATATGCGATATCAATCTGATGTTGGTGCAGGTGTTGTTCCATCTAAGATTAACTTTACTAATGCATATATTGATACACAATTCGGAAGTTATAGTGGAACAGAAAGCGATAAGAAGAGAGCTTTTAATCTAACGCATGAAACTTATAATATTTTTGAACGATATATTGATAATTCTGATAATGGTATTGTCGGTACAGACGGTGAGAATGTAATTTTAGATAATTTAGTCCTTCATTTAGATGGAAGAAACATAGGTATTACTACTACCTGGGAAGATATTAGTAGTGAATCTAATAATGCAACAATGTATAATAGTCCCGATGTTATATATGATGTTTCAGGTAGAGAACTTGCTTATAAGTCACTCCCACCAGCATATGGTAAAGTACCTGATGATGGTACTGATTTTGATTTTGGAACTGGCGATTTCACTATTGAGGTTTGGGTTAGACCAACAGCATTTGCTTCTGGTGGTAGCAAAAATCAACACATAATTGCTGCTGGATGGGGTAGTGGTAGTCCATCTGATAACACATTCAGTCTTTATATTGATTCTGGATATGTTTCTCAAGGAACCATAATATTTAAAGCAGTTAATGGTGCTTTGGATACTTCGGGAGATTTTCCTTCAAAAGCAGAATTAAATGTATGGCAACATATTGTAGTTAGTAGAATTGGTTCGACTGTTAGTTCTTATCTTGATGGAGTAAAGGGAGCAACTGAAACAACTTATTCTGGGACTATATTAACAACACAATCAAGAGTCTTGATTGGTAAGTGCGAATCTGGAGGTAGTGGTACAACAGATATTGCTGTAGTGAGAGTGTATAAGGGTAAAGGATTGGATGCCAGTGAAGTTGATAGAAATTATAAGACACAAAGAGGAAGATTTTTCTCAGAATATGCAGGTTCTGATGTTACTGATGCGGATGCCATTACTATTCCCAACCATTTCTTTGTTACTGGTGAAGAATTAACATATTCAACACCAGGTACAGGTACAACAGAGCATATTGGAATTGTAACTACTTCAGTACCTAGTATTGGATCTACTGATAAATTACCAAGTACTGTTTTTGTGGTTAAGATTGATTCTAATAAAATTAAACTTGCAGCAACTGCAGCAGATGCATTAGCAGTTGTTCCTACGGTATTTGACATTACTTCGGTTGGAATTGGTAATACGGCTACATTTACAGCAAAAAATCAAAATCAGAAAGTTTTGATTGCATTAGATAACTATATACAATCTCCAGTTGTTGGAACAGCAGTAACAACCACTCTTTCTGATGACTGTTTAAAAACTGATGACATTATGCAATTAGTTGGAATTACATCAATTGCGAGTGATGATTTATTGCAGATTAATGATTCTGAGATTGTTAAAGTCCAAACTATAGGCGTAGGAACCTTAACAAATGCAATTCTTGTTAAGAGACCTTGGTTGGGTACAGTAGCAGTTGGTTATGATACTGGAGCATCTGTTAAAAAGGTATCGGGTAATTATAATATTGTTAATAATGTTCTTAACTTTGCCGAAGCACCATATGGTAATATTCCAGAGGCTTCAGTTGATGGTGATCCATATGATAGAGATTGGACCGGAATTAGTACTAGTTTTGTCTTCCAAGGAAGATCTTTTATAAGATCTGGAACACAAGGTAGTTCTAATGAATCATATAGTAAAAACTACTTATTTGATGATATTTCTCATAACTTTAATGGAACTGAAAATACATTTACTTTAACTCAAGGTTACGCTAATGTATCTGAAATAGAGGATGAAAATGGAGTTTTATTAATTAATGATATATTCCAGATTCCGGGACTTACAAATGATTATACGACAGATTATAATGCATCGAGCGGTATTACATCAGCAATCTTTACAGGAACTCCTCCCACTCTTACTTATGATGTTAATAAATCAAACCTGCCAATTGGTGGTGTAATCGTTTCAGTTGGATCATCTGAAGGACTTGGATATCAACCATTAATAGGTGCAGGAGCAACCATAACAATAGCACCTGGTGCTTCTGATCCAACTAACGGTACAATATCTGCAGTTACAATAGGTTATACTGGATCCGGGTATAGAGCACATGATAGTTATGAGATTTTAACTGATACGACTGTTGTTTCTGCTGCATCAACTGGAGTAATTACACTTAATAATAAGAATAGTGTATTTGGTATTTTGCAGATGCTTGGATATGGTAGTACTTGTACAATTGGAATTGGTACATTTATTAAATCAACAACTATTACTTCTATAGGTACAACATCAGTAACTATTGGAGTTTCAAGTGCAAGTGTATATGAAATGGCTGCAGGAACCGCAGTTAAGATTAAAATCTTGGATCCAAAAGTTGGAATTGCAAATATTGGTATAGTAACAGGAACTGATCCTTCTAATAAAAATGTAATAACACATATTGGATTTAGTACTATTGGTATTAATACTTTAGGTTCTTCTACTGGTATGATTTCAACCGGATGTTCTATAACAAATACAGACGCCGGATTCTCTACAACAAAGACATATGATGTTGTAGTTGATGAACCACGTTCTTATTCTAATGTTCCTTTAGTTTATCAAGAATATGGAGTTTCTACGGTAGCTGGTCTTGGAACATATGCTGTAGTTGATATTACTGTTAGTGAAGATTCTGCTGTTTCAGAGTTCTCATTATCAAATACTGGTTATGGGTACATACTTGATGAATATATTACAGTTCCTACTGGTGGTGTTACTGGAATTCCAACACATGCATCGGCACTTGGATCATTTGAACATTTTTCATTGAATATTGACAAAATATATACAGATAAATTCTCTGGATGGTCTATAGGTCAACTTCAACCACTTGATGCTATTCATGATCAATTTGATGGAATTAGAAAAGATTTCCAATTAAGAATTAATGGTGTAATAACTTCTATTAAAGCATCTAAGGGATCTGGTATTAATATACAAGATACTTTACTTGTATTTTACAATAATATTCTCCAAGTTCCTGGTGAGGGATATATTTTCCCTGGAGGAAGTACAATTATTTTTGGAGAACCTCCAGAACCAGGTGATACTGCAGCTATTATTTTCTATAAAGGTAGTGGTGCTATTGACGTTAAAGACGTTGATATTCTAGAAACTATAAAAGAAGGAGATTCTTTGCAGATTAATAATGATCCATCATTAGGTCAAGGCGAAGTTTTGCAAGAAGATAAAAGACTTATTTACACTATCGATTCTACTGATCTCGTATCAACAAATCCATATTTTGGACCAGGAAATATTACTGATATTAATTTCTTACGTCCAGTAAATTGGTATAAGCAAACTGAAGATTTTATTCTTAATGGTAAGAGAGTTTCTAAGGATCGTGCTTTATATGAAGCTAATATCTATCCAAATACTAACGTTATTCAAAGTGTTGGTGTTGGATCTACTGCGATTTATGTGGATAGTATAAGACCATTATTTGACCAGCAAAATGAAAACAATATCTCAGTATCTTTCCAGAAGGATATATTAATTGTTTCTCAAGACCCTAAAATCGCTGCTGCTGCCACCGCAACAGTCTCTGCGGGCGGTTCAATTACATCACTTACCCTTTCTGATGGTGGAGTGGGTTATTCCACTAATCCGGTAGTAATTATTGAAAATCCTGTTGGATTGAGATCAGATAATAGAGCAACTGCTAGAGCATATATTAGTTCTGCAGGTATAGTTACTGGACTTACTATGACTGGACCTGGTACTGGATATACTTCATTCCATACCGCAGGTACATCACCTCAAGTTCTAATGACAGAACCTCCTGGATTAACGGAAAGAATTAGTTCTGGCGTAGTTTATACTGGTGATTGTGGATTACTTGTTGGTATAGGAACAACTTCTATTGTTGGTACAACTACGGCACTTGTATTCGAGTTATTAATTCCAGATAATTCTTTTATGCAAGATACTGCAATGGTTGGAACTGCTATTACAGTAAGTGAAATAGATGAAGGTGATTATTTTGTACTTAGAGAGTCTAATCTTGGTATGGCAGCTAGTTCTATAGATGGTGATGGAGGAACTGTTGGTATTGCATCAACTGCTCTTGATAATGTTTATAAAGCATTGAAAGCAGAAACTATTCTTATGGATATTACCAACGTTGGAAGTAGAGCTGTTAGAGAAATCACTGTTGGTGTTACCACTTATGGCGGATCTCCATTACCTGGTTCTGGAATTGGATTTACAAATACTACCTTTACTGATGTACTTGCAGGATTTGGAACAGGCGATTTTGATAATTTCGTATACCGTAATTATTATGGATCTTATACTTGGGGTAGGATTGATTGTAATGCCAGAACGTCTACACAAGAATTCCCGTTCTATAATCAAAATGGAGTGACTGGTATTGATACTTCTGCTTATGTGAGGAGATATGTACCATTAAAATATGTAGACTATGATATATAATCTCTAAATACATTTAAGTATTCTAACTTTATTCAACTCTAATAAATAAATAAAAACTATAAAAATGGCTGCAATTATAACTGACCAAATTAGAATATTGAGTGCAAGGAATTTTCTTGCAGGAGTAACTACGACAACCAACTCGTACTATTCTTTTATGGGATTGCCCAATTCTTCAGACATTCAAAGTGATTGGGATAATAATCCACCTTCTCCTATTGATAGTTTTAACGATGAGAATAATTTTTGGGAAACTATAATAGCACTTAAGAAAATTTCTTCCGGAGATGTTAAACTAGTAGTTCCAAAAAATACTTGGAATTCTGGTAATACTTATGATATGTATCGTCATGATTATAGTGTTTCCAATACTGCTCCGGTGTCTGGCGCAACTAGTTTATATGGAGCGAGTTATTTTGTTCTTAATAGTGATTATAAAGTTTATATCTGTTTGCAAAATGGAAATACACCAGAAACTCCCAATGGAAGTCCTTCTCTTGATGAACCAAAATTTACTGATTTAGAACCAAGAACTGCTGGTTCTAGTGGTGATGGATATATTTGGAAATACCTTTACACTATCAATCCTTCTGATATTGTAAAATTTGATTCTACAAATTATATTCCTGTCCCAGATGATTGGGAAACTTCTAGTACTAATAGTGCAGTTCGTGATAATGCTGTTGATGGTTCTATCAAAACTGTTGTTGTTAGTAATAGAGGAACTTCACTTGGAAGTGCGGGAGTAGTTTATACTAAAGTTCCAATTAATGGTGATGGAACAGGAGCAGAATGTACAGTTACTATCAATAACGATTCGCAAGTTGATAGCGTGGTTGTATCAAATCAGGGATCTGGATATACCTATGCTAATGTGGATATAGTTGCTGGCGGAATTCCTACGGGTACTACTAGACCAGTTTTGGAAGTTATGATTCCTCCACAAGGTGGTCATGGATTCAATATTTTTAGAGAACTTGGTACAAGAAATATTTTGTTATATTCTAGATTTGAAAACGATAATCAGAACCCAGACTTTATAACAGGAAATCAAATTGCAAGAATTGGTCTTATTGAAAATCCCAAAGCATTTGGATCAGTATCAGGTTTAACACTTGATAAGGCTAGTGCAGTTCAAGCTCTTAGATTAACTGGAATTGGTTATAGTTCGGCAACTTTTGAGGCAGATTCATTTATTACTCAAAATATTTCAACAGGTACAACTGCAGTTGGGAAAGTAGTTAATTATGATCAGGCAACTGGAGTTTTAAAAATCTGGCAAGATAGATCGATGTCAGGATTCAATACTGTTGGTGTTGCAATAACAAATCCTGAATTTGGATTTGTTAGAAACAAATTTACAGCATCTCCAGGATCTGGTGGATCATTAAGAGTTTATGGTGGAGGTGTTGTTGAAGAATTGACAATTAATGATACCTTTACCGGTGTTTCGACTGTAATAAATAATAGAACATACTACCTTGGTCAATCGTTTGTAAATGGAATTGCAAGCCCCGAAGTCGCAAAAGATTCTGGGAGCATAATTTATGTTGATAATAGACCATCAGTCACACGATCTGTTAATCAAAAAGAAGATATCAAGGTTATATTGCAGTTCTAAAGAATTATGTCACAAATAACAAACCTAAACGTTTCACCATATTATGACGATTTTGATCCGGATAATAACTATCATAGGGTACTGTTTAAACCAGGATATCCTATTCAGGCTAGAGAATTAACAACTCTACAATCAATATTACAGAATCAAATTGAAAGATTTGGGCAACACTTTTTTAAAGAAGGTGCAAAAGTAATACCTGGAAATACTGCGTATAATCAAAATTATCATTGCATTGAACTTAATAACACCTTTCAGGGTGTTCCAATAGATGCTTATATAGACCAATTAATCGGATTAAAAATTACTGGATTAACTAGTGGAATAACTGCTATTGTTGATCAGGCTTTACTTTCTGATGATTCTGAAAGAGGAAACACTACTCTGTATATAACTTACTTATCATCAAGTATTCAGGATAATTCAACTCAATATTTTATAGGAGGAGAATCTATATCTTGTGATACTGATATTTTAAGTACTCTTCTTGGTAATAGTACAATTGGTGCAGGTGAACCTTTTGCAAATACAATTGCTACGGATCCAGATTCAATCGGAGCTGCTTTTTCGATTACTGATGGTATTTATTTTATTAGAGGTCAATTTGTAAATGTAGATACTGAGACTTTAATATTGGATCAGTATGCAAATCTTCCTTCATATAGAATTGGTCTTTACATTAATGAGGAAATTGTTACATCTGACCAAGATGAGACTTTAACCGATAATGCAACTGGATATAATAACTATGCTGCACCTGGTGCAGATAGACTTAAAGTATCTGTATCTCTTTTTAAAAAAGCAATTTCTGATATAAATGATGAAAACTTTGTTCAATTGGCAGTTGTTGAGAATGGTATTTTAAGAACAAAGAATGTAGAAACGCAATATTCTGTAGTTAGTGATGAATTAGCAAGAAGAACATATGCAGAATCTGGAGATTATGTTACAACTCCTTTTGATGTAACAGTTAGAGAATCTCTAAATGATCATATGGGTAATAATGGAGTTCTAGAAGAAGGACAACTCACCAATTCTGGATCAAGTCCCTCTCCTGATTTAGCACTTTATCAAATTTCTCCTGGAAAGGCCTTTGTTAAAGGATATGAAATTGAAACTATTACTTCAACAAATGCTGATTGTCCAAAACCAAGAGATGTAAAAACTATTGAGGATCAAGCATTATCTTATAATACTGGATCTACTTTAAGATTGAATAGAGTTTTTGGAACTCCTCTTGTAGGTGTTGGTAATACATATGTTCTTAGTCTTAGAGATGGTAGAGTAGGAACTGCTCAAACAACACCTGCAGGGAATGAAATCGGAGTAGCAAGAGTTTATGATTTTAGATTAGAATCTGGTTCTTATAGTGCTTCAAATGGTGATTTAAATGAGTGGGGAATTTCTCTTTATGATGTTCAGACTGTCACTCAGATTACTTTAAATCAAAATGTTACATTAACAACGCCAGTACTTGTACAAGGAAAAAATAGTGACGCAAGTGCATATCTTAAAACTAGTGTAAGTGATACAAATGTTCTTGATCTTTATGATAAATCTGGAACTTTTACATTAAATGAATCATTTTTATTTAATGGAAATGATAATGGAAGAGTTGCGATTGCTATTACTCAATATGGAATGTCTGATGTTTCTTCTGTCCATGGAAATATTGGTGGAGTTGTTGGTGTAGGAACTTCATTTAGTGCAGATATAATTCAATCTACTAAATTTGATGTAGGTATTGCTACTATTAGTCAAGTTAGTCCAGGTGGATTAAGTACAATAACTTCAACAAATCCACTTTTCCCAGGAACTGGATTTGCTGTTACGACAGGTAATTTGATATCTTATAGTAGTCCAAGTTATTCTGTACCAGTATATGCATCTGTTGTTAGTATAGGAACTAATGATGTTACTATTACTGGCGTCACTACTGTTACTGATATTGTTCAAGGTAGACTTCCAATATCAACGCTTGATGTAACTGATCTTAAAGTCTTAGGAACAAAATTAGAATCTTCTAGTGATAATACACTCTATACACCATTACCTAAACAAAATATTTCTGATGTAAATCTTGAAGATTCTTATATTATAGTAAGAAAGTCAAGAACTGTAGCGATTGCAGGAAATCAAATATCAACACCCGTTACCTGTGAAGTAAATGAATCATTTGAACCGTATGATGAAGAAGCATATTCTTTAATTAGATCAGATGGATCTACGGAAGTTCTTACTTCTGATAAAATATCAATCTCTGCACACTTTGGCTTTGGCGGAACTTCACTATTACAAATTTATAATTTGGGAGCAGCTGATAGTGCAGCAAGATTAACTTATACATTAAAGAAAACCAAAGTTAAAGTAAAGCAAAAGAGAAAGAATAGAGTTAATTCGGTTATAATTGATAAGTCCAAATATGAAGCATCTGGTATAGGAGCAACAACATTCAATGATGGTTTGAGTTATGGTAGTTATCCTTATGGAACAAGAGTTCAAGATCAAAGGATATCATTAACTGTTCCTGATATTGTTAATATTCATGGAATTTATGAATCTACAGATACTACTCAACCTTCTGCTCCTACAGTTGTATTATCCTCAATTTCTGGTCCGGCAAGTGATACTTCAGACTTTATAATTGGTGAGAAGATTACGGGTCAGAATAGTGGTGCGATTGCAATAGTTGCAGAAAAATTAACTTCTACTCAAATTCAGTTTATTCCAAAAAATCTCAATGATTTTAGAGAAGGTGAAATTTTATATTTTGAAGAATCAAAAATTCAAGGAACAGTTTCTAATTTAGCAGAATCGAGTTTTGATATTTCTAAGCAGTTTGCATTTAATGCTGGGCAAAAGGGAAGTTTTTATGATTATGGATCAATTAAGAGGAAAGATGAGTTTAATGAACCAACAAAACAGTTAAAAGTTTATTTTTCAAACGGATATTATGACTCTAGTGATGATGGTGATATTACAACAGTTGCTTCATATAGTAAATCGTTTAATTATGATACCGAAATTAGAACAGTAAATAGTGAAAGAGTAACTGATATAATTGATATTAGACCATCTGTTTCAGATTATGTAGTATCTGAGAACGCACGATCTCCTTTTGAATTTCATGGTAGAAATTTTGAGCAAGCAGGAAATAGTGTTCCAAATATTTTAGCATCTGATAGAACTCTTAATTTTACTTATTCATTCTATTTACCAAGAGTGGATAGAATTTTTCTTACAAAAGATGGTAAGTTCCAAATACAGTATGGAGAATCGGCAGAAAGACCTGAGGCACCTGTAAATATTGATGGTGCAATTGAAATTGCAAGAGTAGATCTTCCAGCATACCTTCATTATCCATCTCAAGCTTCTCTTAATTTTATGGAGCACAAGAGATATAGAATGTCTGATATTAGAAATCTTGAAAAGAGAATTCAAAATCTTGAATATTATACATCATTATCTTTACTTGAAGCAAATACTGCTAATATGTTTATTCCCGATAGTAAGGGATTAAATAGATTTAAATCTGGATTCTTTGTTGATAATTTTACTTCTGTAACATCACAGGAAAATAATCTTCCTTATAAGAATAGTATTGATATTAAAAATAAAAAGTTAAAACCCCAACATTATACTAATTCTGTTGATCTTATTCAGGGTCCCGTTGAAAATGTTGATCCTGATGCTGATTTGGCATTCCAAAATCCTGAAGGTATTAATATAAGAAAAACCGCTGATATAATTACTCTTGATTATGCTAATGTTGAATGGCTTAAGCAATCTTTTGCAACAAGAACTGAAAGTGTAACGCCATTTTTAATAAGTTTCTGGCAAGGTTCTCTTACATTAACACCCGCAACAGATACTTGGATTGATACTACAAGATTGGAAGCAAAAGTTATCCAAGCAGAGGGTAATTATAAAGAGACCATGCGTGAAATGGTTGAAACTGAGAATGTTGATCCACAGACTGGATTTGCTCCTATGATTTGGAATGCATGGGAAGATAATTGGACTGGTCAGGATGTTATAGAATCTACAAGAGAAAGAATAACAAATAATTCCCAAGCGGAACCTCCCAGGCATGGTGGTGGTAATTGGAGTCGGAGCAGGACAGTATATTGGTGGGCTGGAGAAAGAGTTGTTGAAGATACATTAAGAGAAGTTAGAGACACTGGTACAAAAAACAGAAGTGGTAATAGAACTATTATTACAGAGCAATTTGATAAAACTTCTGTTGGAGATAGAACTGTAAGTAGAGATGCTATTCCTTATATGAGGTCTAGAAATATTCAATTTGTTAACAAAAAGGTTAAACCACTTACAAAGATATATGCATTCTTTGATAATGTTAATGTAACCAAGTATTGTGTTCCAAAACTTCTTGAAATTTCAATGACCACGGGCACATTTGAAGTTGGTGAAACTGTATCTGGTACAGTTAATGATACTGGAGTTGGTGTAGCAAATAATGTTGCACGTCCAGGAATTACCTTTAGAGTTGCACAATCAAATCACAAAGAGGGTGAATATAATATTCCAACATCTACCTATGCAAGAAATCCTTATACTTCACAAGTACTTTCAGAGTCTTATTCTTCATATTTCTAGAATTGGTGAAACTGATCTTTTAACCGATGCATTTATTTCAAACCAACCATATTTGGGTTCACTATTCAAATCACAAAATGCTTCTACTTGGGAACCAAGTCAATGGGAAGATTTGAAGTTTGTTCTTTATAGAGCAGATTTTGTTGAAAAAGGACAAGTTGAATTCTATAATCCTGTTTTAAGTAAAGGAAATAATCAAATTCCAAGATTGATGTCAGATTCTCTGTCTTTCAATTCAAGGAAAATAAGAGTTGGACTTTCAAAGACAGTTATTGATCACGATCTTAAACCAGGTCTTGTAATTAGTCAGATGGGAAATAATGCAACGGGTAACTATGTTGGATCTGCTGGAAGCATAACAGGCGCTTTAAATATTATCAGTCCAGGAATTGGATATACTGGACCATTTACTTATTCAACAGTTAATTTAACAACACTTACTGGATCTGGTAGAAATGCAACTGCCAATATTCAAGTTAAAACTGATGGAACTGTTGGATTTGCGACAGTTGTATCGGGTGGAACTGGATATGAAATTGGAGATACTCTTGGAGTAACTACTATTGGATCTAATAATCTTGGTACTGCATTAAGATTATCTACAGTAGCAATAGGAAAAACAAATGAACTTGTTATTGATAATGTACAAGGAAACTTCATTTCTGTTGGATCTGCATCCACTGTTCAATTTATTAATGGTGCGGGGATTACTACAGCATTAAATTGGGTAAGTAGTGCATCAACAAAGTCTGATATGTCTGATGTTGGTGGAATTCAAATCGAAGAACTTACTGTTGTAAATGATGGATTGCATGTAAAAGTAAACCATAGAAATCATGGAATGTATTCTAGTGAGAATAAGGTTATTATATCTGATGTTGGATCAGATATAAAACCAACAAAATTAACTGCAGCATATTCTTCATCTAATACTGGAGCATTATCGGTTGATTCTATTTCCAATTTCCAATCGTTTGAGAATATTGGAATCGGAACTACAAATGCTGGTTATGTGAAGATTGGTGATGAGATTATTGGATATACAACAACATCTGCTGGATCTCTTACTGGAACTATTACAAGAGGTAGTACTTCAAAAGATTATCCAATAGGAACACCAGTTTATAAGTATGAAACAAATGGAATTTCTCTTAAGAGAATTAATAAAACTCATGATTTAGATGATGCAACAATTGATAATCCAGTTACGTTTGATTATTATAATATTAAAGTTGGTATGAGTACTGATGGTATTGATAGAACTACTTCTGCTGGTTGGCCAAAACTTTATTCTCAAAGGACAAAATCAGTTGGTGGAAATGATATTCATGCAACACAAAATATGCCTTTTGAAATTATTACGCCAATGATTCAAAATACTACTGTTCCTGGAACAAGTTTGAGTGGTATGATTAGAACGGTAAGCTCAACGAGTATGAGTGGTAATGAAATTGCTTGGATTGATAAGGGATGGGAAACGGTTGCTTTAAATAAGGCAAATTATTTAGATACTCCTAGAGCTATTTTCTCTGATGTCAATCAAAATAATAAGTTAACAGATCTTGATGGTAACAAATCGTTCCAGTTAAGCGTTCAATTAGAATCTAGTGATACAAGATTATCTCCCGTTATTGATTCACAAAGAGTTAATACTATTATAACTTCTCATAGAGTTAATAGCATAATCACTGATTATGCTACAGATAAAAGATCGAATTCTGCAACTGAAGATCCAACTGCTTTCCAGTTTATTTCCAAAGAAATAAATCTTGAAAATTCAGCAACTTCTTTACAACTCACTTTAAGTGCATTTCTAAATTCATATTCGGATATTAGAGCATTTTATTCAATAAGCGAATCTGATAATTTCTATCCGGTATTTACGCCATTCCCTGGATATGATAACTTAAATGATAGAGGAGAAATTATCGAATTCCAGAATAATAGTGGTCGTTCAGATAAGTATGTTCCTTTACCAGAAAAAGGTGTTAATGCATCAAGTAGATGGACTGATTACATATTCAGTTCAAAGACTTTGCCTTCATTTAAATCTTATAGGATTAAATTTGTATTTACATCAACTAGTCAATGTTATGCACCTTCAGCAAAGGATTTGAGAGTAATAGCACTCGCTTAATATTATGGAATATATAAAAGTAAAAGATCATTCTGATTTAGTAAGAGATCCTCAAACACAAAGTATTATAAACACTAATAGATCTGCTTATGATGAATATATTTCAAGGCGTGATGCTAATAATGAAGCAGATCAAAAATCTAAAAGTATGGAAGAGGATCTTGCAAACTTAAAAGGTGAGATTGGTGAAATTAAGGATTTATTGCACCAGCTCGTCCAGTCTAAATATCAATAAAGGAAATTGTGTAAATGGCACAACCATCTACAAGAACAGAATTAATTGATTATTGCAAGAGGCAATTGGGTGCTCCTGTTTTAGAGATCAATGTTGCTGATGAACAACTTGATGATTTGACTGATGATGCCATTCAGTTTTTTCAGGAAAGGCATTTTGATGGTGTTTATCAGACATTTTATAAGTATCAAGTAACGCAAGATGATATTGATAGAGGAAGAGCAAATGGTGGAAGTAATGGTAAGATAGGAATATCGACAATTACTGCAGACGCTACAATCGTAGGTTCTGCTACGACACAATTCAATTGGGAAGAAAATAGCAATTTCTTACAAATTCCACCAAATGTAATAGGAGTTACTAAACTATTCCATTTTGATGGATCTAACACTCTGACTAATAATATGTTTAGTGTGAAGTATCAGTTGTTCTTAAATGATGTCTATTATTGGGGATCTACTGAACTTTTATCCTATGCTATGGTTAAGACATATCTTGAAGATTTGGATTTCTTATTATCTACACAGAAGCAGATTAGATTTAATAAAAGACAAGACAGACTTTATCTTGATATTGATTGGGGTAATCTAACCGTTGGTGATTATCTAATCATTGATTGCTATTCCGTATTAGATCCAAGCGATTATGCTAGAGTATGGAATGATTCGTTTATAAAACCATACTTAACCGCATTGATTAAGAAGCAATGGGGTCAAAATATGATGAAATTCCAAGGAGTAAAACTTCCTGGTGGTGTGGAATT
>Ga0080013_1002161_pt1 | contig 23868 bp, 33 predicted proteins | sample ETNvirenome_6_85_FD_69236 | JGI IMG/M metagenome (GOLD analysis project Ga0080013, IMG submission 69236) | Marine viral communities from the Pacific Ocean - ETNP_6_85 (SPADES assembly) (version 2) | ecosystem: Environmental > Aquatic > Marine > Oceanic | place: Pacific Ocean | collected 2013-06-19
ATGATCAAGGGAACATACTAAATCATCTTCTGTAATAGTTAGACCAGTAATTTCACAATTCATATCGCATGGATGATCCATCTTAAATTCCTCAAACTCTTCTTTGAGTTTCTCAATCTCTGATTTTATAGATACATTCTCGTTGTTTGTTTGAGTTTCTTTGAGTAGAAGTTTGTTGTTCTCCTCCTTGAGTTTCTTGAGTTCCTTTTTTTCCTTCATAAACAATTCCTTAAACTTATCCTTCTTCTCAATAATTTTTGGTGCTAGTTTATTAATAATATCTTTCTCCCAACCTTCTGCATCAAATACTATATTTCCTAATTTATCAGTAATCACTTTCAACTCCTCCCTCATATCCATAGACTCTTCTATCCATTGATCTAGTCTATTTTTTACATTATGAATAAATACTTCAATATCAAAATCCGCTTCTTCATCAAATACATCTTTATCAAAACCAGTATTATCTATCACATCAAATAGATAATCTTTATTCTCCTTCTCTAACTTATCTTTTTCTTCTTGTAGAGTTTTAGCGTGTTGAATATAAATATTATTCTTTTCTTTTAACTTCTTGATTTCTTCTTTAAAATCTTCCTCCATATCATCATATTGAGCTTGGGATACTTCATTACAACCATCACTTTCCAAACAAATTATCTTTTCTTTTAACTCTGTTATTTTTGAACCCATCATCTTAAACTTTTCTAACATTAGAGTTATATTCGTCTTTAATTTATCAGTATTATTAGCACAGTTCATAAAAGGTATTTCAGTTTTAACACCATCATTCATAATAATACTATACATCATAATTAATTCTTCACCCAATTTTTCATCATTCTCATCAAATAGTTTTTCGGTTTGTTTATATTCTTCATTCTCTTCTTTTAACTTCTTATTCTCTTCTTTGTATCCCTCCATACTTATTAATTGTCCTACCAGTTCATCTCTATTAAATTCACTTAAAGCATCTACTTTTTCTTGGATAATGGCGTCGTTGATTTCATTAGGGTTCATAGTTCTTGTTGTTTTTGTGTAGTTGATTTTTCTCAAATAAACATCAAATTTTTTTAAGAGCAGTTTTAATAAGGGATAAAATTCTAAAAAAACATCAAATTAATTTAATAAAAAAAAAAGAGCTCTTTTTAATAAGAGCTCTTAAAAATAAAATATAATATTACTCGCTATCAGAATCGCTTAATATTGGTTCTCTATGGACTTCAATTGCCATAGTATTTTGTGCTTTTTCTGTGTTTAAATTTTTATTTGCGAGTAATATTATACTATTTAAAATTTCTAATAAAGGAGTTGGATTATTGGCTACTTTCTTAATTACAGTTTTTATTTGTGTAATTTCAATTACATTATTTAGATCCAGTTTTTCTATCTTTACCATTATATATTAAAAAAATAAATTAATTATTGAATGTAATCATACCATTAGTATTAAATAAATAGAACTGGTCATAGATAATCCACATATGAATTGTCTTGTTTTGAGCACCTGAACCAGCGGCATCAATATTTAATATTAAATTAGATTCCTGGCTCATAGTTTTAGTATCAACACCAGCTTCTAAAGCTTCGTGCTGGAAGCTGGTAAGGTCAATTCCGAATGGGGCGCAACAAATTGGATCTTCACTCTGTGGAGCAAAATTAAGACCACCACCTCCATTATCTCCATCAGCTATACCGACAGCATCAGTCCCCCAAGAACTCGTGCTTAATCTACCAGTAGGATTTACAAATCCAAGAGTTCCAAAAGCTTTCGCTAATTCCATAACAGCTTCACCTCTCTGAAAAGCCGCCCCAACAACCATATCACCTGGAGCATTAATTGGTGTAGGAGGATATACTACGGAACCAACTTTAACCTGGTATGTGTCTACATTAGGACTTCCACAAAAACTCATATTATAACAATTATCTACCGCTTGACCAGCAGCGCCATCAGGTGGTCCATAAACATCACTCTGAGCAGTCCAAAATAAAGAGTTAATAGATCTCTTCCGGCTCGGCATTCTCACAACAGTTTCACCAGTAGTTCCTGCTGGAACTAGTCCAGTTTGATGTTCCCAATCTTGACCTGATATAACTAATTGTCCACCCATCATAGCTTGAGTTTGTCTTATTTGTTGTATAACATCACCACCAACTTCAATCAACTGAGCGGTATAAGATATTTTTTGAATAGTAATATCAGTCGCAGCAGGAGCAGCAGACCATACACCAACATTCTCAGGAGCAGTCATGATTAAAGATATAGTAATAGGAGAATCTTGTCTAACTAATGGAAGTGGAATTAATTTATCTTGTGTAAATAATCCACTTGTAATAGGCATAGTAAAGCGATAGTTGCGTGCACCATTAGCTGGAACTTGTGTATCTATATTATGTTTCTGATTACTGTAAGTATCACCACCAAAACCAACAGCAGCAGGAGCAACAGCGCCAGCAACACCAGCAGCACCATTAGCACCACGCTGACCTCCAGTTATACTTTGAGTCATCTTACCTTGATAAGATACTTGGACTGGATCAATTATAGAGGCGTGTAGACGGTTGTATGCTTGTAATTCACTTAAGACTCGTCCTCCCTGTTCTACCCTAACAGTATCAAATAAAATTGCTCCACCCCCCATATCAAATCCAAGTGTTGCGGCAGCATTATTATTGACTACTTCAAATTCCAAATAAGAATGTCCAGCATCAAGCAAACTATTTGGACTAGATATTTCTATACGAATTTCATTAGTTCCACCTGAATTGAATGAAGTTCCATTCTGAGGGTAGAACCTTCTACGACGTGCAATAGCCGGCACACTCAAAGGTAATACATCTTGAAAATTAATAGTTGAAGGCAAAGTTCTTTCCATTATATTTATACTTTGTCTTATAAAAAAAAATTAAAATTAAAAAATTTTTTAGTTTATTAACTTATAACTTAATTGATTTACATAGATACACGAATCGCACCAGTCGCATCAATAAAATATAAACTGTCATAACTTACATAACAATCAACATTAATCGCTTCAGCATTAGCCGCACCAACATCAAGAATAAGGGATATAGGTAAAGAGGACGAAGCCGTGTTGACTCCTGATTCTAAAGCAACTCGCTGGAAGGCTTCAAGGTCTAAACCGAATGGCGAGAACTCGTAAGAAACCATAGCAGCACCAGCCGCCGATGCCTGTGGAATATTAGCTACATCACAATCATTCACATAGCAATTAATAGTGTTCAACGACCCAGTTCCGTGTGCCGACGATATAGTGCCCCAGCACTTAGCAAGTTCACTAAGAACCTCACCACGCTGGAAGGCTTGATTACCACCTTGAAATTGAGCATCAATAGGAGTAGGAGGATATACAACAGAACCAATCTTAACCTGGTAGTTAGTTAAATTAAAGTTGCCTCCATAGGACTGGTTGAAAGATAAAGCGTGTTCACCAGCCGGACCAGCACCTGCCGCTACATAAGTGGTAGAAGCACCAACAAAGAATAATGTTTTAAGGGATTTTCTACGAGCAGGAACATTAATAACCTGGTTTCCAGTAGCGCCAGCTGGGACATTACCATTAAAGTGGGTGTAGTCAGTTCCGTTGAGCACTAATTTTCCACCGCTCATCTCTTGAACCATTCTTAACTGAGCATCAACTTCCGGACCAACTTCAACTAACTGGGCGATGTATCTTACATTATCAATCGTGTATGAAGTTCCAGCAGCAGGAGTAGCAGCAAAAATACCAATATCTAACATAGGCATAAGTTCAATTTCTATGGTCAGGGGGCTGGAACTCAGTAATTGAAGCGGAACCATCTTGGACTGTGTAGTGCCGAGAAGTCCGTTCATTAAGGGGATAGAAAAGGTGTATGCTCCACCATTAAGTATCAGTCCAGCAGTATTAGTAGGAGTGGATGCAACAGCACCAGTCACTTCCGCAGCAGTAGCCGGAAGCATACTATTACCATTAGCACCATTATTAGCCCAACGCTGTCCCTCAGTTAAGGAACGATGGGCTAGACCGTCAACACCGGATTGGGAAGGTAAGATTATAGAACTTAATAATTTTCCATAGTGATTCACGTCACTAAGCACAGTTCCGGCTTGTTCTATACGCAAACGGCGAATTATACCATGCCCCCCACCGAAGTCAAATCCACACGCTTGACCGGAATTATTAGTTAATCTAAATCTTAAATAGGAATGGCGTGTATCCAGGAATGCCGAAGCAGATACATCAATTCTTATAATATTATTCGCATTATCAACAAAAGATTGTCCATTAGTAGGGAAGAATGATCTTCTACGGCTACGGCTTTCTACCGCTAGGGGTAATATCTTAGTGTAATCAACAGATTTGGGGAGAACTCTACCTTCACTCATATTATTTTATAATATAAGTTATATAAAAAAAAAATTAAAAACTAAAAATTTTAACGATTCGGAACCATTGTGACGTCTAATTGAATAAAATATTTACCTCTATCACCTGCCGCAAATCCACCTGAATCCATGATACAAGCTTTCTGTCTACTTAATGGATCTACTATTCTAACTCTCATTCTTTGACCAAAAGGATTAGAACATAATAGAGGTGTTAAATCTCTCATCATACCAATCCAACCAAAACCAGCAGCAATAGGGGAAAAACTTATAGCATTACCAGTAGATACTATCTGACCTGGTATTAATTGTCTGTATCCACTTACAGCAATTATAGGTTGATCTTTATTACCAACAGCACCGGCAGCACCACTAATTACACTACTGGATGTTTGTCCTGAACCGACAGACAGTTGTAATTCAAAAGCAGCAGCAGTTATACCAACACCAGCGGCGGCGCCGGCACGAGCCCAAGTAGGAGTAGCAAGAGTTGGACCAGCTGTTGCCGTAAAGGCATCACACTTTATTAAACATTGATTATATTTTTCACTATTAGCAATATAAGTTGGAACTGGTATATCTATCTCATAAGAACCATCTCCATCAGCAACCACGGCTGCTGGTGCTGGAGCAACTCTATAAAGTTGTCCATCAATCGCAATTATAATTCTAAATTTAAGCTTTTCTTCATCTACTGAATATACATTCACCGCATTAACATTCTGATGTTCCTCCATTATTATATAATAAGTAATTATTTTTATTTTCTTTTAAAATTTTATAATAATTTTTAATTTTTGGATAAGAATACATTAGATTAATAAATAAACTTGAATACAATAAAACACTTTCAGTCGCAACCATTATATAATATCTTAATATAATATCATAGATATTATATATTGATTCTAATCAATATTATTTTTATCTATCTATAATCCGCAAATAAATCTTTTCTTAATTCAGCGTGTTCATCCTTTGGTTTCTTTGATTGTTGTTTTCTTTCTATTTCTTTTCTCTTTTTCTCTTCTTGTTCTTCTTTTAATACTTCTTCTTTATCCGGTTTCTTAAAAGGTTTTGCTATTGTAGTTGCCGCACCAGCAACACCTTTACCAGCAGCAATACCTTCTTTCGCAGCACCGAATGCTCCTTTCCAGTCATCTTCCCTTATTTTATCTATCGCTTTATCACCGGCATCAATAGCTTTTGATACTCCTGATGCTCCTTTTGCTAATGCTTCTATACCTTTACCAGCCGCACCTAAACCAGCAAGACCAGCAGCCGCCGCAGTCCCAATACCTGGAATTAATACAGCTCCACTAGCCAAAAAGGTAGATACATCACCAACTACACCAGCAACATCCGAAATAGTATCTGCATTCTCTTCTACAAATTTTTTACCTGCTTTATAACCTGCTTCGGCTTTATCACCTATCCATTCTACACTATCACTAACTGCTCCACTTACACTATCCCAAGCATCACCTAATATACCCCAGCCCATTAGTTATATTATATTAAATTATTTAATTTTTCTTTTTCTTAGTTTTTTTCTTTTTAGTAGATTCTTTTTTATCTTCCTCCTCTTTTTTATCTTCTGATAATCTATCCGGTCTTGGATTTTGAACTATTCGTGGTTGTGTTGTTTGTTGAATATTACTAAATTTATCAAATAATTCTCTCATAGTCGGTCTTGACTTAAATTCTCTTTCGTCTATAAAATCCATCTTTAATGATATATCAAAATCTAATCCATTCAAATCTATTGGATTGTTTAGTTGATTTGTTAATTTTACAGATACATTAGTTATTGCTTTAACTTTTAATAATAATTTATGAATAGATCCATTCATGGGTTCAACTCTTACCATTCCACCACTTTCAGTATTAATCGGTATTCTAGTTAATATATTAGAAAATCCACCACCAGCATTAGAATCTAAAACACTATTTGTTGATAAATTAGTTCTTAGAAATAAACTTCTTACAGAAGCAGTTAAATCACCAACATTCCTCGCCACTAATGGAGTTGCTACACCAAAAGGACTTCCAACACTTGGAGTATCTATACCTGGACCAGCCACACCTGGATTTCCATTACTATATCCACTTCCCCAAAGAGCTGCTCCATTCCACTCAACATACAAATCACCATTATCAGCTGGATTCGGATTATCCGCTACAAAACCTAATTCATTAAACATAAAGCCGAAGGAGGTCGCACCTATCACAGTAAAAGGATTAGAACCACTTATAGCAATTGTTAATCTTCTATTAGCAGTAGTCGCTACAAAATCAAATTTTAATGTAATTGGATTCCAAGTCACCGTAGCAATACCTAATTGAGTTGTTAATTGATTAGCCAGTTGAACGGCATTATAATTACCCTCCGGTATATCTATATTAGAAAATCCACCTCCAAATTGATCTATTAATCCACCAGCAGTATAATCTGCACAAACTCCATAGTTAGTAGTATATATTGATAATCTTGTATTAACACCTCCATCAAAATTATAAAAACTATAAGGTATTTCTGCACTATATAAACTTAATAATATTGTATGATGGTCAGGGACTTGTATAGCTTCTTCTAATGAAAAATCAAAATCAGTCGTTATATTACCATACTTTGTAGTAGCATCAGCGCTATTTATATATAGAACCCTTGATGCTGGAGTTTCTAATTCAGGAATACTCATTATACTCATTATATATTAATATAATAAAAAATTAAAAAGAATGTTAAAAAGAAAAACCTTAATCTATCATACAACCAACTTCTAATTCATCAACTATTACTGGTTTATTATCTTTAATCATAGGATATAGTCCATCATACATAGCGAGTGGTGGTGTTTTTTTGTATTTATGTTTACTCCAACACTTATAACACGCATGATGAAGGGCACTTTGTTTCTTAGAAGTATCCTTACCACAACCAACACAATTAGTCCAATACCACATAATTCTATAGGGGACTTGTTTTTGTAATTTATAATTCCAACTATTTTCTACTACTTCTTCTCCTCTATAATTTATAAACATACTTCTTTTTCTAAACATAGTAAATTTTCCGTTTAAGTGTGTATATATTCTATATTCATTCTTTTTTTGATCTTCTTTATTTATATTATATATCTTTAATTTAACATCTCCTGGTAAATCATTAAAATTAATTTTTGAAGTCATACCAATTCTTATATATATATCATAGATTTTATTTTTAAGTAGTTTTGTTTTCTAATCAAAATCTAATTTAAATTTTCCTTGTGCTATTTGTAATCCAGTTGGAACTTCTTTATTCGGTTTCTTCTGCATCTTTTTAAGAGCATTCTTAGTTTCTTTTTTTGTTAATAATTGTCCAGTAGAATATCTAGCCATTATTCCATGATATTCACTTGGTAGTCGTGGGAATTTTTGTCTATACCATTCCTCTACCTCGTCTAAACTATCCTTACTCATAGCCAAACTTATAGGTGTTAATTTAGGTAGTTCTCCATCATTACCTTCTGTTGTTTTAAAACTATAATCATACTGATTTAATGTTATTATTTGAGGTTGTTTTTCAAAATCACCAATATCGTCCTCTTTTAAAACAGAGTAATTAAATCGTGGGTCATTAGATTGTATTAATACATTCCGACACTTTTTTAATTCTGATTTAGTTTGATGATCCATTATACTATATATTAGATTATTTTTTTAATGTTTAACCTTAACTTCGGACCCCTTGCGAGGTCTTCCTCTTTTGTGTGCTTGTTTACCTGTTTTCTTGTGTGTTTCTTTAGTTCCACCTTTTGCTGGAGTTTTTCTAGCTTTCTTTTGCATTGCTAAGTTATGTTTAGCTACTTTATCTAATAATGGGGCTGGTAATTTATCGTATTGTTTTTTTGTAATCGCATTATTCTCAAGGGCTTTTTTGGCTATGGCTGAAGGCATTATTTATAATTTAATAATATATAAAAATTAAAAGTTAATTAAAAAGATTTTAATCGTATAATTTTGCTGGTCGTTGTCTTGAATCACCCCTTACTAATTTTATATCACCTTTACTAACAGCTTGTCTTAATGTTGTTAAACTCATGGTGGATACACCGAATTTTCCTTGACCTGTATTAACCCTTATTGTATTTGTGCCTTGCTTTCCTCTACCTATAATATTAACTCTACCACCTGGATTAATACCATTATGTTTGATTGTATCAGGATTTTCTATACTCCATCCAGTTGCTGGATATTTTCCTATAGCCACACTTTGACCAGCACCCCTACCTACTCCTGCTCTCCCTAATTCCGAATCAAGAGTATCAACTAATGATACTCCTTCTTGCCTTTCTGCTGGTGTTGGAGTTTTTTCCTCAACTACTCTTGCTAATAATCCTGATACTTCTGCTGCTTCCGGCGATTCTTTTTGTGCCTGTAGTTCCCTTAATCTGTCTTGAAGACCCAGTCGTTCCTGTCTAACGTCTGAGCGTGGTCTCCACATTCCCTCCTCCTTGGGCGCTCCTGGACTTGAAAATTGTCTCTCACCTGGTTTACTCTCATCTTCCTCGTCCAGTAAGTCTTGTATTTCCGTTTTTAATCTAGCTATTTCTTTTTCTCTCTCTCCGGTTTTCGGTATTTCTGCTGGTATTTCCATCTGGCGTCCACCGCCTATGACTCCTTCCTCTATCGTCTGTTCCTCATACTCAGGCTGTGCCGCAGGAGGTTGACTTTGAGGTCTGTCTTTTTCTCTGTGGGATCGCGTCTGCTCTCTCCAATCAAATAGTTTGCCTTCCGCTGATGAGTCTGAGTCACCACCAACACTATCCGACTCTTCGCTTTCACTAGTATCACCACGTTCGCGCGATCGCCTAATTAGGCGCTGATGCGGTGTCTCAGTTCCGTGTTCGCTCCAATGTAATTCTCCTACCGGTAGTCGTCCGCTTTCAGTCAAATCTGTACGTTGAACTGGTCCGAGTGGTCCGAGTGGCTCACCCTCACTACCACTACCACTACCACTACCACTACCTTCACTTCCACTAGTTTCTTCTAATTCAATTTGTAAGGGTCGTATTGCATACGCTGGATCTTCCATTCCTTGCTGTGTTTCTCTAGACCAACGCTCCTGTGCTCTCGCATGTCGTGGATCTTGTGCTGGTCCTTCACCACTCTCAGTTTCACTACCTTCTCCACCACTACCTTCTCCACTCTCAGTTCCACTACCTTCTTGAGCTCGCCGTTCTTCCAGCCATTGCTGCTCCCGTGGAGTAAGTCCTTGAGGTAGAAGTCCAGGGCTCTCGTATCCTTCTTCGTCTGACTCTTCCTCTGATTCTGTTTCTGTGTATTCTCCTGGATCCTCACGCTGATATAGTTGTTCTTCTGCTGGTGGTGGCTCTAATGGTTCCGGTGGCTGTTCTTCTGCCCTCTGTGCTCTCTGTGCTCTTGCCCTGTCCCTTGCCTCCCTAGCTAGTTGTGCCCTACTTACTGCTTCTTCACCTTCACCACTCTCAGTTCCACTACTTTCACCACCACCCCCTGCTAGTTCATCCAGGGCACCATCCACAGCTTCCCTTAATTGTGCTGCTCCTCTCTCTTCTCCTGCTCTTCCAGTTCTATCTAAGTGTTGTATAACAGCATCGTCTATGGCTCGTTGTTGTTCTCCAAATCTTCTATCAAAAGTCCCTTCCAGTTGTTGACCAACTCCTTCCCCCATAGTTCTAACTAATTCTCCAAAAAACTCTCTATCTGCTCGCGATAAATCACGAGGAGCTGCCGGTCCTCTGTCTTCTAATCTCGGTAAGAATCGTTCAATTGTTTCTGATTGGGCTTGTGCCGCCGCAGCCCTTTCTGCTAGTGCTCTAATTTCTGCGTTTTGGGCTTCTTGAGCCTTCGCCGCTGCCCTTCTCTCTTCATCTGCACGTGCTCTATCATCATCTGCTCTCTGTTCTTGTGCTTGTAATCTTGCATCGTATTCTCGTCGTAATTGTTCTAGGGCTGGATCTACTCCTGGTGGTGCTCCAATAACACCACCCTCCTGTGCTGCCTGAGGCTGTGCTTCCTGAGGTTCAGGTTCCGGTTCTCGTGCCGCTCCTCCTTGTCTTAAATCTTGTAATCTTTGCCTTTCTGCTTCTGCGTCTTGCTCCGCAACGGCTTGTCTTCTTTCTTCTAATCTTATTCTTTCAGCTGATTCTTCTCCGAGTCGTCTCAACTCTTCCTCTTGATGGTCCGAAGCTTGATCTATTCTTTGTTGTTCTTGGTCTAATACTCTATCGTCTCTATCATCTTGTGCTTGTAATCGTGCTCTATTTATATTTAATTGGTCTGCTTCTAAATCTAATCTAGCTTGTGCTAATTGAAAAGCTTCTTGGCTTTCTCTATCTTGTATTGCTAATCTGTGTCTTTCTATTTCAGGATCAAAATTAAACACTCCAGCCGGAGCAGCCGGAGCAGCCGCAGGAACAGCCGGAGCAGCCGGAGCAGCCGCAGGACGAGCCGCAGCTAAACCTAAACCAGCCGCTATTCCAGCTAATCCAGCAGCTATTCCACCAAATAATCTTGGTTCTTGTTCATCAGCATACCTTCTTTGACCTTTTTCAAATATTTTCTGTTTCCTTTTAATTTCAGCTACTTCTCCTCTTAAACCCTTTTTTTCTCCTTTCTGTTGTTTCTTTCTTCTTTTCTTTTGTGCCTTTTTAAGGTCATCTTCTATTTTCTTTTGTTTTTTTAATTTTTCTTTTAAAATCTTACACGCCACTGGGTCCATCATAGCGCATGGATTATTAACTAATCTCCCCCTTTGAAATTGGAGTAAAGATTGTCTACTAGTATCACTATTTTCAAATCTATCTAAGTAAGTTTGTGTATCAAGATTAACTGGCACAACTGCTGAACTTTGTTTTAGATGTTGAATTGACCTTTTTCTTTTAGCATCCATTATATTATATCTTATTTATTTTATTTTGATTCGTTTTAATCAAAATTATTTTATTTGTTATTATATATAAGAATGCCTTTTAAATTTAATAAAGAATTATGGGATATAGGAAGAAAAATAGAAGACACTACACTACCTCTAATTAATAAACATTATGAATGTAATTTTGAGAGGAATGAGAATGATATATTTGATATATTAGATTTTAAAGATGATGATAAAAAAAAAATAGTTGAAATTAAAGGTAGAAGAATTCCAAGCACTAAGTATACTGATACTATTATAACAGCTAGTAAGGTCACTGCTGGTTTTCAAAAGGTAGAAGATGGTTATAGAGTATTCTTTGTATTTGTATTTACTGATAAAATATTTGAATTTGAATTAAAAGAAGATGCAGAGTTTAAGTGTAAATTTACTGGAACAAATTGTATTAAACATTATTTAATACCAATTGATGAACTAATAGAAATTAAACAAGAAGAATAAAAAAAATATAATAATTGTTATGAGTAATATGAGCGAAACAACTTCTTATAGCTGGAATGCGAATGACTTTTCAAATTTAATAACAATATCGGCTTCAGCCATAGCCTCTGTTTTATTAGTATTATTTAGATCACGATGTAAAACGATAAATCTATGTTTCGGATTAATTAATTGTATAAGAGATCCAAAAGATGAAGAAGAAGAAGATAAAGATAAAGATAAAGATAAAGATAAAGATAAAGATAAAGATAAAGATAAACCTAATGTTATACTTAGAGAAGAACCTATTTTATCACCTGAAAATCCGTAGCTATATTGGGACTACTTACTATTAATTGATTAAAATTTTTATGAATCATTCTATCTTCAGGTAAGGTTGTATCAACATACATAAAATTATGTTTTTTATCATAAATATATTTGGATACATCTTGGAATTCTTTTTTGGGTATTAATATAATTTCTTCAAATATAGACTCCCTTTCTTTTTTTTGAGGATTGTGGTAGAAAATACATTGGCTGGCTGTTTTTCTCAGCTTTGGATCAATCTTATTGTATGTTTGCGACGTTGCAATAATACTACAACTACCACCAGCACCGCATAGGTGTCTTCTATTGAAAAATATTTTTTGTAATTTATTCTCTACATTACCTTTACCTTTACCCCTTACATCTGATATAACATCATCAAGAATTAATAATACTTTTTCTCCACTATCTTTCATCTCTTCTAATACACTATCTATATTTTCTTCTGTTGCTTCTTCAAATTTTTGGTCATCAGGTATTAATTCAAAAGGGTCATCTTCCATAGTAATTAAACTTGGACTAAATACATAAACTCTATCAAACTTTCTATTGAATGCTTTACCTTGCTTACATACGAGGCTTAAAATTAAAGAAGTCTTACCCATACCTGGCTTTCCACAGATTAATATAGCGAACCCTCCTTTTTGTGGTAGAGGGGGTGGAATAGTTTTATCTACATCATCACAACTAAATTTCTGACCAGTAATAACAATTTTTTTATCATACTCCTTTTCATGAATCTCTGTCATTATATATATTATATAAGATTATTTTTTCTTTGTTCCTATATTAATTCCAATAGATTTTAAACCATAATCTATTGTTGCATCAGTCACTCCTTCCATTATTTGATCGCCAGCTACATCAAGCACTTTACCGCCTATTCCTAATATTCCAAACATTCTATAATGTTGTATATATTTTATTTGGGTCAGGCATAAAAGTGGGAGGAGTTTTAGTCCCCGTTGTTTTAGATTGTTTATTTTTCTCACCAATTGAAGCAGTAGAACCACCCTTACTACCTAATACCTTAGAGCACGGGCTGGAGTCTCGTATTCCACCGCACCCATAAAGGTGTGCGTGCGCAGGTGCCGCTACTACTACTGGAGGATTGACCAGCTTGCTGGGGTTTACTAATCTACTACCGGATTTTGTATGTTTTGGCGTTTTCGGTGCCGCAGGCACTACTTCTATTCCTTTTTTCTTTAGTCGTTTTTCTTGTAGTCGTTTTAATACTCGTTGTTCTTCTTTCTCTTCTCTTGCTTTCTGTGTTAGTGCTTCCGGCATTATATAATAATTTATATTATTATTCAATTGACGCCTCAGCAGTATTTTTAGTCCCTATTTGTGGACTTCTCATGGGTGGTTTATTTCCTAATACTTCTGCTAAAATATCAACTTTTTCTCCTAAGTTCGGAAAAAGATTTGTGCTTGGATTATTCTCCAAAAAGGTTGGTATATTAATTTTAATATCATCCCTTCTTTGTTGAACCATAGCTTCTAAGTCTTCTTTTGTAATTTTAGGTCTTTTGGGTGGTATTTTAGGTTGTCTCCGTGTTGTATTTGGATTTGCTACTCCGCTAATAAAAGTGCTCATTATTTATACTTTATAATATAAATAAATTAAAAAATTAGTTTAAAAAATATTTTATTTATTCTTTTTACCAGTAATCATACCTAATATACTTGATACTTTATTACCTATCGCAGTTCCAGCTTGTTTCTTACCTAATCTAATTAGTTGCGAGGTTGTTGATTCTCCACCTTGAGCCCAACTACCTTTTCTTAATATAGCCGCATCTTCTAATCTTTTTTTTAATTCAAAACCACCAGCAGCAAATATACCTCTTAATCTTTCATCAGCTATATCAGTATCTTGTGCGGCTTTTAGTGCACATTGTTGAAATACTTTATCAGCCTTTTGAACCTCAGCAGCACTAGCATTCGGATTATTAAATACTTTATCATGAGGTAATCCACACGAATCAACTTTATCAAAAGGTTTATTATAAGGTTTAGTTCCAATTAGTGGTCTACCAGCCGCCCTCATTAAACCTTCATAGTAATCACTGCCTTTCATTCGTGCCGCATACTCAGTTCCTGGTCCAGCAAAATTGTATTTCTTTGATAAGTGTCGTTCCGGTCCTCTTTTTTTTGCTCCAGCAATTTCTTCCTTTGTAAACGTAACCATTATATTATACTTTATATTTTAAGCATAACTAAATTTAAATCTTGGAATTTTAGGTTGTGGTTCAGGTTCTACTATATTACTATGTAAATCTTTATAACTCTCAGGTTCATCAACATCACTCTGTTCTTCTTCTGAGCTACTTGGTGTAGGCGGTCTTACCTTTTTTCCGTTTTTCCTTCTTGGTTGTTTTGGTGGAAGCCAGCCCCCTTCTGATTCATAATGGTGTTGCGGTCCGAGTGGCGGAGCTCCATAATAATAGTAATTATTAACAGGAGCCGGTTGGTGTTGAGGATGATATACAGGTTGAGGTTCTACTACACTACTTTTTTGTCTAACTAATTTAGGTTGAGGTTTAGCTACTTCTACTTCTTCTTCTTCTTCAGGTTGTTCTAATTCTTCTTTAACTCTTTGTGTTATTTTGATTTTAGTTTGTTTTTTTAAAGCTTTTTCTTCTTCTTTTTGTTTTTGTCTTAATTTAATATTAGCTGCTCTTTTTATTTTTGCCTTTTCAAAAGCTTCTTTCTGTGCTTTACTTCTAACCTTTCTTGATTTCTTTACTGGTGCTGGTTCCGGTTCAGGGGTATTAAAATCTCCTTCATCAACTACTTCAACATCAACTCTTTCAATCGCTTTTTTTTTTAATTCCGCAATCTGCTCAGGTTCTAGATCTTCCATTATATTTATATAATAGAAAATAATTTTTAGATTATCTAAAATATTAAAATAATATATTATATAATGAGAAGTATTATTGGTAGAACAGGTGGTAAAACTAAAATTAAAAAAGAAATAATAAAATTAATACCCAAACATAAGACCTTTGTGGAGCCTTTTGTAGGGGGAGGTGCGGTATTTTTTGGTAGGGAAGAACCGTCTGAGGTTGAGGTTGTTAATGATAAAGACCCTGATGTATACCACATCTACAAAGATACACAAGAAATAGGTAATGAATTATCTAATGCAGATTTTACAGGTTATAGGGATAAATTTGACAGATTAAAAAAACAAAAGAGCTTTAAATCAAAAAAGGAGAGATTATATAGAAATTTATATTTATCAATAAATAGTTTTAGATCAAATAGAAGAAATTATAATGAGCATAAACATCAAGGGAGAAAATCAAAACCAGGTAAGAATTTTAGAGAATCAGATTATCAAGGTAGATTAAAAGGGGTTAAAATATTTAGACAAGATTTTGATAAAGTTATGAAAAAATTTGATGCTCCTGATACTTTTTTTTATTTAGATCCTCCTTATAGTAGAGCAGGAGATAATAAAGATTATGAATTTAATTTTATAGATATTGATGAATTAAATAAATTATTAAGAGCACTAAAAGGTAAATTTTTATTATCTTATGATGATACACCTAAGGCAAGAAAAGTCTTTAAAGGTTTTAAAATAAGAAGTATTAAAACTGTGTATGAATTGGGACAAGGTAAAAAAAGGGAGGTAAAAGAATTATTAATAAGTAATTATTAATATCTAAATAATATTATAATGAAAAATATAATTAGAGTCTTATTTGGAATTCCAATTGTATTATCAATTCCAACACCACCAACAGAACAACCAATTGATATATTATTAGAAGCATTAGCAACTAAACATAGTTGCTGCGAGGATTGTGGATATAGATATTGTCCCTCGCTTGATAATTGTATTCGTCCGTGGGAAACTTATTGTCAAGAATTTGATTTTCCTTATAATTTATTATATAAAAGTAGTGGAATAATATTACCAGGTAAAAAATAATATTGTATAATATATAATAATATCTAAGTAATATTATAATGCCTAAAAAAAACAAGAAAGATAATCCCTATAAAAATCTTAAAGAAGGAGCTTTTACAAAACAAGCCAAAGCAAAAGGTATGAGTGTTGATAAGTATGCTGATTATGTAATTAAGAATTATAAAGATAAGACAAGTAAATATAATCCCAGTTTAACTACCTTTAGAAGAGCGATGTTTGTTAAAAACTTGGCTAAAAAATAATATCTATGATATTATATAATGGCGTCAATAACTGGAATGAAAACAGGTAGTTTTACTGATATTAATTTACAAGGTCCTCTTAGAGTTGGCGACACTTTAAATCCAGGAGCAGTAGGACAAGTATTAATATCTAATGGAGAGAATGAAGCAACTGAATGGGGGACTAATAGTGCGGTCGTCCCTAATGCCCTAACTGCTGGAACTAATATAACTTATACAAGTGGTAATGCGACGTGGGATGGAGCAATAGCTGATACTATTAATGCTACTGATACAGATACAACTTATAGTGCTGGTAATGGTATAGATTTAACTGGAACTACTTTTTCAACTGATAATGATGGAACTACAATAAATAATACTGGTGGAACAGGCGCACAAAATCAAGTATTAAAAGTCCCTAATGCTTTAACTGCTGGAACTGGTATACAATTAGTAGGTGGTTCCGGACCAGTTGCTTCTTATAGTGGAGATGATGCTACTACCATAAATTGCACTATAACAGACACAACTTATCAAGGCGGTGATAATATTACAATAGATACAACAACTAATCCTGATACAATTGATTTAGACTCGGCTATAACAGGTATGACTGGTATAACTTATAGTGGTTCAGGAGGTAATAATCTTACTGGGGCGGGGATGCCAGGAACTGGGACTACGTGCACGTATTTAGATTTAACAAGTAATACTAACCTTATGCCGTCCCTTTATCCCGAACAAGTCAAACCTTATTTGGTGTTTGATGTTTATGACCCTACCTTATTAGATAGTGATGCTTTAACATCTTCTTACGCACAAATCTTTAGTGGTAATTTATCTAACTCTTTTACTGCTAAAACAACTTCAGTTGAAGTTCAACTCCAAATCTTTAACTCTTCTTCATCAGGTAATCGGTGGTTTTATCTACGATTGAGTGATGGTAGTGGTAATGAGTGGAGCACGGGTGCTGGAACAGGTGGAGGGACTGGAACTGGGACGAGAAACACAGAAAGACTTATCCATTACGCTGACGAACACGATAGACAAACCATAGTGATGAGTTGGTATTTAGAAGGTTTAAGTATTGCGAGTAGTTATACCATCAACCCTTATGCGAAAACTTCTTCAACTTATAACAATATTTATGCCGGTGGATCTTATCCAGCTTGTATATTGAAAGTAATTAATTTATAATCTAATTTATAGTATAATGAAAAAAAGAAACTGGGTATTATGGTTATTTGAAGGGGAGGAAAAAAAAGAGCTCTTAAAGATTATGGAATTTAAGACAATCCGTGATATTGGTTATGTATTAGATTTAGAACCTCAATTAATAAGTAATTGGTTTCATAAATTAATTAATCCAAGAGGTATATTAAAATCTTGTGTTTTATATCAAACCGAATCGTTTTCTTAACAAAAATACTTAAAAATAAAATCTATGTATATATATATATATAAAAACAGTCATGCGTTTCAATTGCAAGATCTACCACCCTGAAAATAACTTTGTATTAATGAATGAAGAATTTGAGAGCTTAAAACACTTATCAAAAGAATTGGGTTTAACTTATAATCAAGTAGCAGATATATCTAGTGATAAAAAAAGAATAACTGATTATAGAAAATTTAAATACTTCCCTAAAATAGAAATAACCAAGATATATAAAAAATCTAAGGATAATAAAGAAGAATGAGTAATTTTGAAGATCTACCAAAGATTAGACCTATTATTAGAGTTGAGGATAATCTACATTCTTTAAGAAGTATATTAAATCAAATTAAAATTGATATATCTAGTATAAAAAGTGATATAGATTTAATTAAAACTTTAATTAGAGAGAATCATAATGAGCCCATTAGTAATGGTTGGTTCTCTTTTTAAAAAGAGCTCTTTTCTTTTTTATTAAATTAATTTGATGTTTTTTTATTTTTTTTGGTATAAAAACAAACTACTTAAAAAAATAATCTATTATATATATATATATATATTAATGAAGAAAGTTCGGCTTTTCAATCCCTTTTTGAAAAAATATAAATCTTATAATCCATTAGGAGCTACAGCCAAAAAAATATATCAGTATAGTATAGATAAAGGGAGAGATCCGAGAAGTATATTACCACAGGGTATTAATTATGATAAAATAAAAAAGACTTACAATAAGATAAAAACAAAGATAGATAGAAGTAATGTTAGAAGAATTACTTACCAACAAGTTAATAGTGCTACTGAATTTGGTAAAGCTCCAATAGGTGTTCTTAGAAATATAATACAAAAATATGCTGGACAAACAGTGCAATTCGCAGCAAAATATACAGACCAAGATGAAGTATATGATCGTGCACAAATAGAAGACATACCACCTTTAAAAGGTGGATTTAGTAGTTGGTGGGAAAATTTCAGTTACTTCTTTTATATAGATAGTATGGTTAATATGTTTTCAGGAAGTATTAATGTTGGATTAGATCCACAATTTCAAGCTCAACTTTTAATTATGACTTTGGATAAAGTGAATGAAGATAATTATTACCAATATTTTATGGAGGGTATAACCAATTGTTTATTAACACCAATTCTTATTTGGGCTGAGAATAGTTTGGAAGAAGCTAAGAGTAAGACAGCTGAAAAAAGATATAAAAGAATAATTAAATTATTAAGAGAGTATGAAAAAGAATTTATTAATGGTGTTCCACAAGATAAAATATCTGAACTCTGTAATAAATTACAGATTGGTATTGAGATTGATCTACCAAGCACAGTTAATACTAATACTATATATATTAAACATAGAAGTCAAAAAAAACCTTTAAAAATTTTTAAATATTTAAATACAAAATTAAACCACATAGAATTGAATGAAGTAAATAGTTTGAGTGCTTATGAATATATTACAAAGAAAAAATTAAAAGAATTATTTTGGAGTTATGTTGAAGAAGGTAATTTTCTATTATTCAAAGAAACAAGAAGTGGTGGTTTAAAACAAATAAATACATTAGAAAAGATATATAGAGCTGAACTGGATAATTATGAAATAGCAGTAAGAGAGTTTGAAGAAAAGAATAAATTACAAGATTTTAGACTAGAACATTATAATAATGTTAGTTTAAGTCAATTTGTAATGGATTCTAATCATAATAATGGTTCAATCCAATTTATGTATGAGGAAGATTATAATGATGTAATGATAGAACACATAGATATGATAAAATCTTATACGAGAGGTAGTGATTGTAAATTTTATGAAGGTTATTTAGCCAAAATAACTGATTTTAGAAAAACAGATAAAATTATTGGAGTAGGTATATATCAAATAACAAATATAGATTTTGGAGGTAATACACAAATAGAAAAATTAAAAGTTCTACATAATAATAATTCATACCCTTCGCCTGAATTAAAGTATTATCTAGCATTAGGTATTACTTTTGATATTATTGGTGGTTGTTGGGGAGCAACCACTAATATTGAATTTACAGGGGATAGAGAAAAAGGAACTGGTATGTATGAAAAGGTTGATGGTATTAAGAATTATTGTAAGTGGTTTGGATGTATACAGATGATACAACATTATGATAGATATAATTTTACTTGCGATGATATAAACTTTGCACAATTAAATAGATTCAATACAAAGACAGATATAAGATATAATGCCGCAGGAGGACAAGGTATTATAGAATATAAAAAACAAAAAGTATATCATCATCAACACATAGCGAGTTTTATTAATTCTTATGCTAGGATTAATTTAATAGAACAACTATTATTAATTAAAGGAGATATAATAGCAGTTCAAGTTGATGGTATATATTATAGCGGTGAAACTGAATTAACACCTCTTTTCAAGGATGAAGATAAATTTACATTAGATTATGTTATGCCTGATACTTGTTATACACAGAATATTAGTGGTAAGTATGAATTTGGTGATAGTAGAGATTTTAATGAAGTAGAAATACATACTGGACCAGGTGGGTGCGGTAAAACTCATAATAACTTAGTAGATAAGGGATTATGTAATATACTTTATACAGCTCCATCTTATAAATTAATAAGAAATAAACAAGAAGAATATGGTTGCGATGTATGTGTTATAGCTTGGTTGATTCATAGCGACCCTGAAAAGTGGTTAGATAAATTTAGAAATTATAGCACTATTATAATAGATGAAGCGAGTATGGTTAGTAATGAAGTAAAAGAATTAATAATAGATCGTTTTACTTATCATAGATTAATATTCTGTGGTGATTTAGGTTTTCAACTACCCTGTATTGAAGGAACAGAATTTAAGGTAGAAGATGATCCAGTAATTAATCATACTACAAATAGAAGGTGTAAGTGTTCTAGATTACAAAGAAGATTAAATTATTTGAGGGATGCTATAGAAGCAGGTATAAAATTACCAGCATTAGATAATAAATTTATGGGTATAGATATTATAGATAAGGATGATATAGATTATGATGTTAAGGATTTAATTATTAGTCCAATACATAAAAAAAAAGATTATTATACTAATAAATATAAAGATAAAGATAAATATATAATATTAGATAATACATTAGATTATTCTAATGGTCAGATTGTTTATGAAAAAATTAAAGGTGTTAAAAGTGAATTAAGGCATGGATATACAATACATTGTATTCAAGGAGAAACCGCACAGAATAAATTATTTATTGATGTAGAAAAGATGAGAGATATAAGAATGATGTATACAGCGTTTAGTAGGGCTCAGTATTTATACCAGTTAATATTAATTAAATAAATTTGAATTTGTTATAATAAAATATTTAAAACATAAAGTAGTATAATGATTAAAGGAATGGACGAAGTGATTGAATTTATAGAGCAACAGGGGGAGGAAAAAAAAGAATTAAAAAAAGAAATAGAGAAGTTAGGTGAAATAATAATTAAGATGGGAGAGGAGATTAAGGATTTAAACGAGGAGATACAACTTAATAAATACGCAGCAATTAGAGAAGAACAAAGATTAGATTTACGTGCACAACACGCAGAAGCTCATAATAAAATACTTACACAGAAACTTTTTGACGCCGAGAAGGCATAATTAAATATCCATTATCATCATCATTATCTATAACTTTTAATCTTAACAAAGCCATAAGACAAGATAAAAATAAGCGATGGTCAGATTTATAAATAGGTTTATCTTGAATTTTTCTAAAATATATAGCACTACAAAATTTACTAAAATTTTTTATCTGTTCTAATATTGGTATTCCCACACATTCATTCAGGAGATAATCGCCGTGATATAGATAATCATCAACTCCTCTTTTTTTTGTTAATGGAAAATTAGATATTAACTTACCTTTATAAAATAAACTAATATTACCTTTTGAACCTTGATATATCATAATATATATTATTATATTATTTTATGTTTAAGTGCTCTTTTTAAAAAGAGCTCTTTTTTTTTTATTAAAAAAATTTGACGTTTTTTTAGAATTTTATCCCTTATTAAAACTGCTCTTAAAAAAATTTGAAATCCAACTGAGAAAAATCCACTACTTAAAGAAAAGAAAGAATGAAGGTTCGCAACTCGCAACTGCGTGATTTTCTGAATACTATTAAATACGATGAAGAATTACTTAAACAGATGAAGGAGAAATTTTATTTAGAAAAGATACAAGAAGCTAAGGATAAAAAAGGAGTATCTCAATTCAGATGGAATGAACTACCAATTGAAGTAGAAAAACAAATTATAGAATGGAAGAAAACTATAGAAACGGTCAGTAGTGCCCTCGGTCGCCCTCCTGCGAGATGGGGGGGCACTGGGTATATATCTCAAGTGATTAAAAAACACCATCTTACTATGAAATCGTTTTATCGTTGGATTAGAACAGAATATAGGAATGAAGATGGTGATAAGGTAAAAGACTTACCAAAATTTAAAAATAGGAAATTTGATTCGGTATTAAGTGCTATGGTAAATAAAGAATGTATATTTACGGTTGCATGGGGCGAGCCTGAGGGCGGCGCACCAGACGCTTTTAGAGTTCTAACAAAGAACAAAACACCTTCATTAGAAGAATATATTAAATATAGAAAGAAAGAAAAGAACATCAACAAAGAAGAGAATAAAAAAAAGACTGATGAAAAGAATAACAAGTATGATAAGGTTAAAATAGGTAGTATATATCTTAAACAGGGTGATGTATTTAAAATATTATCAGAAACAAAAACACAATACAGAGTAGAGAGAGTCAGTATGAAGACGTCTGCGCAGAATGATAGTTATGCAATGATAGGCACAAGGTGGAAAGATATAGAATGGTTAAGGCATCCGAATATCACTAAAAATCGCTGGGTGATGAATACAGATCCAGGTCACTATTCAAACCGCGAGATAGAAGTAAATCTTATTTTGGATGAAAGTTCCCACCACACGGACTATATGTTTAGGTTGGGCACACCTTGTGGTCTCTGACCACCCGTTTGAAAAAGGAATAAATATTTTTAGATTATGTAAGAATTGAATTTTATGTAAGAATAAAATTAAATAGTTTTATTAATACAGAATTGGAAAGTAAAATAATAGAAAAGATTAATGATACTCATAAAAAAATAAATTATCCTTTTAAATTATATCTTTGGTTTAATGATGATGAAATAGTAAGTCACGAAAAATTAAAAGAATTTGTAAAAGAAAAGTTGGGTGTATTACCATATAAAACAATTATAAAACCACTTGAAAGTATAAATGTTAGTGAGTTTGCTTGGTTTGATATAGTATCGTTTAAGGACAAGGATAATGATAAAATAAAATCTAATTACAGATTTAGATATATTTATAATAGAAGTGAACAAATTTTAGAAGGATTAGAACATTTTGAGAAAATTTTGTTTTTTTGTTTGAAACCTAAACCTAAAAGGCAAAAGAGGAATGACTACGAAGATGAATAAAATAGCTATAGTTGGAAGTAGAAAATATGAAAATAAAACTAAAATAAAGAATTTTGTATTTAAATTGAAAGAGAGATTTGGAGATGATGTTGAAGTAATTAGTGGAGGGCAGAAATATGGAGCTGATGGATATGCTAAAAAGTTTGCCTTGGAGTTTGATATGAAGTATGTAGAATTTCCACCTGAACATTATCCTTATAACCAACATTGTATTTCAGAGAGATTTAATTATGGTAAGAAATATAAAGTTTCTAACTATTTTAAAAGAAATAAACAAATAGCAGAATATAGTGATTGTATTATAGCTTTTATACCAAAAGATATTGAATCTAGTGGAGCTATGAATACTTTAGGACAAGCTGAGAGGTTGAATAAAAAAATTGTTATTATCAATTGAATTGATATATATGTATAGAGAATTATTATGGCTTTAAAATTAACAACAGTAAAATTATTAGAAGAATTGTATAAGGAATTCAAAACTATTAGCTTTGAAAAAGAGTTTACTTTACAAAAACTAGTAAATAGATCTATGGATCTTTATGTTTCTGATAAAAAATTTAAAAAGTTAATAGAGGAACATAGGGATTTAAAACCGAGTGGGAGTAACTTGTAGATGAGTGAAATAGGAAGTAAGGTAAGTGAGAGAATACTTGT
>Ga0080013_1002162_pt1 | contig 23867 bp, 25 predicted proteins | sample ETNvirenome_6_85_FD_69236 | JGI IMG/M metagenome (GOLD analysis project Ga0080013, IMG submission 69236) | Marine viral communities from the Pacific Ocean - ETNP_6_85 (SPADES assembly) (version 2) | ecosystem: Environmental > Aquatic > Marine > Oceanic | place: Pacific Ocean | collected 2013-06-19
ATAATCTTTATTTGTACACGCTATCATGACTTTATCCTTCTGCTTCTCTTTAATGTAGACAGTGTAAGGTCCATGAGGCGTGAGCTGTACTGTGTAGTCCTCACACATAGCATCCCAGTACTCAGGAAGCTCTATTTCGCAACCATATTCTTTTGCCTCTATAGTGCCCCTGATGTATATACCATGCTCAGGGCCCTCTAGAGACCCATGCACTAGTCTCTTGTCTTTATATAGAGGATGTGGTATATTAAAGCTTTTCGCTGTAGCGCTTAGTGTACCTGCAACAGTTACATTAGTATCATCCATAGACATGGTAAGTACGCCCGCATTACCAAAACATAATTTACCCCCTCCATGACTAGAGCTATCAGCAGTAGATTGTATAAACCAACTTTCTCCCCCTGTAGCACTGCCGGTCATATATAAAACAGGACCAGCCGCATGAGAAGACTCTATTTTCATCATCTCATAATCACTGTCTACAAGGTGTAATCTCATACCGGGCGCAGTTGTTCCTATGCCTACATTCTGTGATGTATCTATACGCATAGCTTCTACATTATTAGCACTAGCAAAACGTAATTCCATATCTGAATTTTGTCCTTGGAAAGAAAATGTTTTACCATTGAAATCATGATGTATGTTAGCAGCGTTAGCATCTGTTGCACCACCAAATACTATATATCCACCCCTACTAGCTGAATCACTAGATAGTATAGATATACCTGCTCTGTGATTATTTCTTATTACTAATTCTTCTGCATCACCATCAGGAGTTTGGGTAACAGTACCAGATGAACCAACAATGTCTACTTTACCACCGGGTGAAGATGTACCTATACCTACCTTGCCATTATGTAGAATAGTCATTCTTCTATTTGGTGATGAATCAGCAGCCTCCTTTGTACCAAAAACTAAATTAGCATAAACATTATTAGCATCATCAGCATCATATTGTTCTGTCCCTATAAAACCTCCTATATATCCATTACCTGTTTGGAATCCCATTAAGGCTGTAGTAGCATCTGTTGTACTTGCATTTTTTACACGTATGTAGTTATTGTTAGTAGTATCGGATGCGATAGTAGCTGTACTAGTTCCTCGGAATAAAGCAGCATGACCATCTGAACTTAATACGTCTAATTTCATAGAAGGTGAAGTTGTGCCTATACCTACATTGCCGTCTTGTTCTATCGACATTCTTATGTCACTGTTAGTTTTGAATGTGAGATTGTCGTTAGTGTAATCGCTGTAGGCAATCCACTTTCTTGTACCGTTCTCGGATAACTCAAGACCCGGATGACTGTCAGTGTCGCCGTCAATTCTAACTCTAACATCCTCACCTGTAACATGCAAATTTGTTCCGGGTGCATCGGTACCTAAACCTAGATAACCGGAATCTAACATCCGTAATTTTCCTCCACCATTAGTTGTAATATTTAATGGATACTGACCTTCAGATGCAATAGATAAACCATAGTTACCTGCGATTTTCATTGCTACATTGCCAGTGTTATTCTGGTCAACAAACAAACCCCAGTTAGAACTTGTGTTTACTATGTCTACTAATGCACTTGGTGAATCAGTGCCTATACCTATTTTACCATCACCTTTTATACGCATACGTGTTGTAGCACTACTAGCAGCAGTATTAGTTGTTCTTAATATTATATCGTTGCTACCGTTCTTACCATAATTTCCAGCTGAAATAGATACATCATCTTGAGCAAATATTGCTAGTTGTTGGTCTCCTCCACTATCGTTAGGGTCAGGATTACCATCTGTACTCATACCAGCTGGTTTATATGTAGCACTTCCTGAAGAATAAGATAAATCACTACCAAACATAAAGTATGTATTGGCTATATTAGGGTAACTAATTTGTTGTAAACCAGAACCAGAAACACCACCAGCAAAAAGATTCATACTACTACCATTACCGTCATATCCTATTTCCATAAGACCAGTTAAAGTACCAGCCTTCATAGCAGCAAATTCTATTCTACCATCTTCAGTGCCATCAGACATGTCTTGAGATATACCTCTTATACGTGCATATTGAGTTTTTTGAGCTGCATCATTATCTGCATAAAAATTTATTCTTCCAGCCGCATCACCGTCACCTTCTGATGTAGTGCTCTTGTAAAATTGTAATTCTCCTGCTCCACCGTCTGTATTGGTGTTCTTAAGCATTAAAGTTGGTTTATTAGATGTAGCAGTAGTAATGGTCATACCATCATTATCTGTAAATGTAAAGTTTGAGGTACTTGTAATAGAGTTACTTCCATCACCATAAGAAATTTCTCCTGCTGTGGCTGTACCTTCGATAGCTCCAGCACCGGGTGTAGTTGTACCAATTTGTGAACCACCCCAATATAATGTAGCACCAGATGCCCATAAATGGTTAGCACCCGGATTAGATGTGATATAACCATTAACTAATTGTACAGCCCCAGAAAGATTCATACCACCACTATCGAATGATACTAATGCGGTATCTGAAGGAGATAGTTTAATTTGGTCAGCAGCTTGAATTTCTACATAACCATCTTCAGCACGTAATTTAGCATATTGACCAGTACCGCGAGTCCACAGATATAAAGCATCATCTGATTGAACGTAAGCAGCATCGGAAATGTAAGACCTCAGATAAGTAACTCCATCACTAATGTTTATAGTTGGATTACCACTAGCATCTGCTGTATAAACATCTAACGCATAAGAAGGTGAAGTTGTACCTATACCTAAGTTACCTTGAGAGCTAAGACGCATAATCTCAGTACCACCAGCATCAGCAGAACCTATCTCCCAGCTATATCCTCCATAAGTAGCATTACTTCCGTGTTCACTAAATCTAACAGCTCTTGCGTTCCCTACTGTCATTGACACTCCTGTTGAGTAGTTTTCTGTTGCACTTCTTGCTTCAAGGACTATCTGAGATGCAGCTCCACTAGTCGCTACGTGTAATTGTCCTGTTGGGGTAGTTGTGCCTATGCCTAAGTTATTGGTTATATAAGAATCATCAGATGGTTGTAATTGTATTTTTGTAGCAGCACTACTGTCGTTTAATAATAATTTCCCAGTGGCACTATATAATTTCATTCTTACTGCACTACTATCGTCTACATCTCTAAATAAGAAACTACCTCCTGCATCTATATACATATTAGAAGTAGCTGCGGTATATAAGTGTAAATATTCACCTGATGAGGTTGTACCAAGCCCTATATGCTCAGAAGAATTAATATCCAGTCTTGCTGAAGCTTGAATAAATTGTCTTTTACCACCTGATATATTTCTTGAATCAGAATATATACGCAGGGTTTGAGCCCCTGATTGATTGTATGTATAAATTGAATGACCATAACCTGAATCACCAGCATACTCTGCTCCTGATACAGCTATAGCTCCTTCCACATGTAATTTTTTACCGGGTGAAGTTGTGCCTATACCTACATTACCTGTCTCATCTATTCTCATTCGTTCTGTTTGAGTACCTGCACTTGCTGTATAAAATAAAATTTGACCATCATCTTTATTAGTATCATCAGGACCAGTCGCAATCATAACAGTACCTATAGCAGTACCATCCCACTTACCTCTCATTGCCATAGCATGTGAATCAGCACTTGACCTATTAGCATCACCGAGTAAAGTTATAGCAGTGTTACCAGTATTAGTCATAGTAAGAGTAGCTTCATCCCATTCGAATCTACTTGTTCCTGTTATAGTGTTGGCTGTAGAAGTTCCTACTGCAATTCGGTCTTCTGCTATAGAACCTCCGATTGTTCCTGTTATAGCTACGGGCGCGTAACGCGCAGCTACATAACCAGCTGTAGTAAGTTCATCATCACCTGTAGATACTGCATCTGCCGCTAATAATATATCATCAACAGTATTACCACCCATAGCCATACTGTTTAAAGTAGCTAAACCAGTAACTGTAGCTGCACCAGAAAGTTGAGTTGTTCCTACTACGTCTAATCTATAAGCTGGGTCAGTTGACTCGAAAGTTCCATCCGGACCTAAACCAAAATAACCATCATCTAAATTAAACCTACCATATTCAATCATCGTATTATCAATTGGGCCCGAACCATGTGCTACTTTACCAAAACTAATAAATCTACTAGATTGGTCTGGTCCAAATAACATAGTTCCGAATTTAGTATCAGTATATTGTAGTTTCATTCCATAAGCTACATCCCCACTTTTATATAAATAATAACCGGGGTTAGTTTCTCCACCTGTTGTAGTATATTGATTATTTAAATTGACATTACCATTTACATCTAACTTCTCAGTAGGTGCAGTTGTGCCTATACCTACATTAGAACTTCTCAATACCATTGTTTTAGTTAGTGTTCCAGCAGTATTTGTTCTAAAAGTCAAAGAACCATCTTCTGTTGTAGTAGAAACATCTTCTGCACTAGAATATATATCAGCAAAAGTGTCAGAATTACCTGCTGAATCATCTCCTTTGAATACTATATAACCTAATTCATCTCCGTCTGCTGGAGAAGCACTATTTTTATTAAATGTAAGAAACGCAGCAGAATCATCCGCGTTGGTGTTTTCCATAAGGAAAGTAGGTTGGTTAGATGAAGAACTTTTTAAGTGTAATGTTGCAGATGGTGTAGTTGTGCCTATACCTACATTACCACCAGTCGCTAAAGTCATATATTCTGTATAGCCACTACCACCATCATATGCTTTAAAGTGCCATTTATATCCACTCATCCACATACCATCACTGGAATTATATCTTATAGATGAATTAGAGCTATTGCCCCATCTAATCTGGTCATCAGAACCATGTAGATTAATATAACCATCAACGTGTAATTTTTGTACTGGTGCAGTTGTGCCTATACCTAAACCTGTGTCATTGAGTCTCATCTCTTCAGAACCTTGTAGTTCCCATATAAATGGTGCTACAGCGGAACCAGACGACTTAATCTTAACAGAGCTACCTCTATGTTGGAATGTTAATGACCCACTAGCAGAGGGACTTCTAGCATTGTATAGTTTAATTGCGGGGTCGTCATCTGCTGATGACCTTACTTCAAGATATTCAGAAGGTGCGAAACCCCCTGTATTGTCACTTCCAATACCTAATTTAGCTCCTGAAAGAATCATACCTGTAGTGCGGGAATTGGCAATAAAGTTCTGGAATAGTAAAGCACCATCTGTTGAACCATTTGTAACATCAATAGCTCTTCCTCTTATAGCAGAATAATTTCCTAAAGCATCAGTAGAGGTGTAACCAGTGAAGGCTACAGTACCTACATAGTCTCCTGCGGCCGGTGAAGCACTTTCGTGTTTTATTCTCAATACAGGACCTTCATCATCTGCCCTTTGTCCTACAAGTTCTAGAGGTACAGAATCCGCATTATCAACAATACGCGCAACTCCATACGTTCCTCCACCCGTTCCTGATGCAACAAATGCTGTTGCAGAACCTGCATTGACATCTAATTTTCTATCAGGTGCAGTTGTGCCTATACCCAATCTACCTCCTGAAGTTAATTTCATTAGGTTAGTAGTTCCGTCTTTAAATTGAATATCACCATCACCTTCAAATTCCATAGCTGCTTTACTGGTCTCTCTTATAGTAAATCGTGCATTACCATCAGCAGCACTATAAATATTATATTCGGTATCAAAGTGAGTCGTGAATGTATTTGCACAGTCGAAAGTCATATTGTAAGTGCCAACAGTCGCAAGATATAAACTACCAGAAGGAGCTCTTATTATCGAACCCCAAGGACCACCAGTTGAAGTACTACCTGTTTTATACATTTCTAATATAACATTATCTGTACCATCGTAAGCGTCTGCGCTTCCCCGCTGTCTAATCCTTATTTTTCTACCATCAGAAGCCCATAAATCTATATTAGCATCATCAGTAGTCAGAGCAAGTCCGTGGGTTCCGTGTACCCGACTGAATTGATTGTCACCAGAGACTACCCAATAAGGGTCTAATGTAAGTGTTTTGGATGAAGTACCTATTAATTTTAATTGACTATCATCCCAAGTAAAGTTAGCAGACCCACCAAATGAGCCACCATCATTAAATTGAACTTGTGTATCAGAACCACCGGGTGTTCCTCCTCCTCCTGCGGCTGCATCAGCATAAGCTGTAGTCGCTACCTTAGTAGAGTTATCGCTTGCAGATTGTGTTGTTGCTGTAGTAGCTGAATTAATAGTTCCAGATAGTTCTCCAGCAAAAACAGACGCTGTTACTATACCTGTTGCTTCTGCTATTGTTAGTTTTTCAGAATAACTGCTCTGGTCTATTGAATATGCAAAAACTAAAGTTTGTGGAGCTGAGGCCACCCCTCCTGCACCGGAAGCCGCTATTCTCCATCCTACTGGGTCTCCAGCTGGATTAGAAATAGAAGTGGGTCCATACTTAGTAAAATAGATAGAAGGATAGCCGGGTTGACTTAATGCTCCCCCTGTTTCATCACTATGTAATTTAATATAAGGGTAATAAGCATATTCAGTCGCTGCCGTAGTAACTTTAGTTCCTGTTATCAATATACGCTCTGCTTGGTCTTCGGGTTCTAAAGTGAATTTAGTAGTAGAGCCAGTACCTACTGTGGTAGTACTCTTTAAATCAGATGTACCTGTCACTGTTAGATTACTCTTAGCAGTTGTCGCTCCCGTTATTGTTAAAGTGCTTTTGGCAGTTGTTGCTCCCGTTACTGTCAAAGTAGAGCCTACTGTAGCAGTGCTTGTCAATGTAGCAGCTCCTGATAATTGAGTTGTTCCTACTACATCCAGCTTATAAGCAGGTGCAGTTGTGCCTATGCCTACTTCACCATCAGAATCGAGTCTCATTTTTGTTGAATTATTAATTCTGAAGTCAATTTCTTTACCGGTTGCAGCATTTAGATAAGTTGTACCATCATCTTTAGCCAGTAGGGCATATCCACCTGTATTTGCTCTCATATCATAATGACTAAATGAAGCATAATCTGAAAAATTATATCCAATAACCGCGCGTCCTATATATCCTATTGCGTCCTCGTTTACTGACACACTTAAGTCTGTTCCATCAAAAGTAAAATCAGAAGTACCAGTTACGTTTGTGGCAGAAGTCCAATGGGCTACATAGTTATCTGCACCTCCTCCTGTAACGTCTCCAACCTCAAATCCAGTAGCAGTAAATGTACCTCCATCTCGTTGAGTAAATGTTAATGTACCAGCACTATATGCTGCACTGGCTACGTAATTATTATAAGCATCATTCCAATTACTAGCAGAGGCTATCTTACCATCTACTATAGAAGTACCACTCCATACACCTGTAGCTATTGTTCCTACCGAAGTAAGTCCACTTATATCTACTGTCCAGTTGCTTCCTCCTCCTGCTACCGTACCTGTAATTATATTACTGTTGATAGCTGCCGAAGATGTATAATAATTAGCGTCAGAGTTAGATGCCCATGACATAACTCCAGCATCTGTAGACACTAACGCATAACCACTTGAAGTTGGATATGCTAAAGGAAGTGTATATGTCTGAGCTTCAGTATTAACTCCTACCTTTAATGTAGTAGGAAAGTCCCCTGTATCATCAGTATCGGGATTAATCTTAATATAACCTGCTGCTGTTGCATTTCCTCCAACAACAAGTCCAGTGGTAAATGAAGCTTCAGCTGTAAAGGTAGTAGCTGGAGTAAAGGTGGTCATTGCGTTACTAACTACATCTCCCACACCAGTCATCGACCCTGTTATTTTAGAGTCTGTACCAAAACTTAAACCATCAAGATAAAAATTAGAACCAGCAAAAGCCGCCCATCCTAATCCACTGGTAGTGCCGCTATCAGCTACTAAAGCATAACCATGAGTACCAGAAGTAAGTGCTACGGGAACTCCTCCTATATCAGAACTAATAATAGAGCCTTTTGTTAAGCTTGGAATTGGTCCAGCTGCTTCACTTACATAGTGATTATAGGCAGCAAACAAGTCCCTAGCTGTCTTTTTTCCCATCTTCTTACGACTCCTTAAAATAAAAGTGGGAGTGATTAGGGCTCACTCCCAGAGCCCTTGTTAAATAAACGAACTAAGCGTTTATAATAACTACACCGGACATTGGACTTGTAATCTTCAATCCGTATCTCATCGACATATAAGAACCAACAATTCCGAATCCCGGATTTGCTTCTTCTACAGTCAATGGCCTTCTCTCGACATAACTCATTGGTTTAACAGAGTTGTCCCACATGAAAATCCTATCGCTAGGACACCATGCGTTTGTAACAATGTTTAATCCATAGATGCTGCCTACAAGACCACTTCCAAGAGTATTCTTGAATGGAGCAGTTTCTTCTACAACATAAGGGAACGACTCATTTGCCGTTGAACTTATTGCTGTAGTAAAGTCTGCTAAATTCAATAAACTTTTGTAGTGTGCTGGGGAAATCATTAATGTGTTAGCTGTAAAGCCGTGTCCACCAATAAGTTCCATAGCGTCAGTTAAGTCACTCAATGCAATATCACCGGGTGTTGATGATGTTGCAGTTACATAGTGACCTGTTTGAAGCGTACCAGATGCTGTAAGACCATATGAATAGTTACGTCCCACATTAATTTCAGAACCTTTTCCAAGGAATCCACCATAGACATTATCGCTAAAGTCTACAATATTAGCCTCAGTTGTTCCTGATACTATGCTTGCTCCGTCAACACCGGTTCCAAAACCAGCATCAAGGATACCTAGCAAAGCATAAATAGTGTGTTTTGTAACATGACGGTCTACCGCCCTGCGTGCTTCATTTAAAGCCATCTCTACTTCGTTAAATCTCGAATCTTCTATCATACGACGGGTTACACCTACTGCAAGTCCCCACTCGCCAACAGACACTCTCTCGGAGCGTAAGTTAGTGTGTTGATACTTAGGAGTGTTTCCTTCGTTGATTTCTTCCATACCCATTGAGGGTTTTGCGAATGTGATATCAATATCACCGCCAGTCTCTGTGGTCATAGGTTCTGCGAACATACTCAAAGCTGCAAGGTCTGTGACCTTATAATCTTTGATTGCGTCCTTATAATCTATGAGAACACGTTCCCCTGTTCCACCGGTAGCTGCGTAAGCTCCTGTGTTAAGGGAAGTAAGTAGACCGGGTGCTGTATTATCTGATAATGCGACCATAATTTACCTACCTAGTGGGTTATCACCTTAGTGAGCCCAGCTGCACTGTTGTTCTCTAACGTAGTTGCTTGCGCAATAGGTCCAGCTGCTGCTGCTGTTGCAGTTAGAAGACGACCATCTGTGGTCCCCATCATCATTGCTATGCCAGCATTTACATCTGCACAATTTACGTTTAGAACAACACCGTGTCCAGTGATAACACTGGCTATGTTGCCTGACGTAATGGTTGTTAGCGCATATCCGACTGCTGCAAATTTATTTGTAGAGTCTCCACTGTTAGCATTTACGACTTCGCCACTAGTATTTACTGTTAAAGCATTACCAGCGGTGACGTCTTCACCTGCTACAAATGGAAGGATACGTGCTGGTGCACCACCGTCATTCAGTAATATTTCTGTTGCCATATTTAATTACCTCTTAGTACTTCTGGGTTCAATTTAAATCGCCCAGTTTTTTCGTCCATCTTGACTGCAAATTGCCTTTCGGTCTCTGTTGGAGACAGTTCTTCACCCTCGTTGGATTTACCCTTTCCGAAGGTTCTTTCGGTCTCTTCAGGTACCGGCATTGCAGCAAGAGCTTCGCTGAAACCAGTCAGCCTTGGTTCATCCCAAGCAGTTAATTCCTCGACGCGTGCATCCTTTTTGTCTTCATCAATTGTATTGAATAAGATTTCTTTGGATATAATTGCTTCTACGGTTTCAACTTTTCTAGCTTCTGCTTCTTTAGCGGCTCTCTCTTCCTCAGCTAATTTAAATGCTTCGATTTCTTTCATAGCATCATTATACTGGGATTCAATTTCCGTTTTTGAAGCTGTTGCTTCTTCAAGTTGTGTACGTAGTGACGCAAATTCGCGTTCGACTATGTTTTCTGCCTCGGATTTCACAGGAGTTTCTTCAGTCATATTTATTACCTCTTGTTTCCCGTCTGAACATTCACACGCTCCTTCATGACCTCCACAACCGCAGTCGTGGTTATCTTTCTCAACATGCAAATCACACGTTTCATTATCATTTTCAATTGTACATTCCTTACAGACGGGGTCCATTGTATTATTATCAATAAAACTCACCTCTGTAGGGCGAATATTCGTTGCGAATGTATCACCCATCACATCTACATCATTGGAAAACCAATCAATGCTTACATGAGTCATATCCCCTTCCTTTACTTTTTCTAGCACTTCTTTACCACTCTCAGTTTTGTTATCTACAGTAGCTAACATCTTAATTGCGGTCATTCCATTATCCATCTCAAACACCTCAGGATTAGCAGCCATGCCAATTAAATCGTCTGATGTCCTTTGATGGTTCAGATATATAGGAAGCTCTTTAAAACTTTCTATATCCTTTCTTAACACCTCAGGTTCTATATAAACCTTTTGCTGTATATCATCTTCTTCATACTCATGAGGCCCTGAAGTTATAGCAATAACAGGAAATGTTGCTGTTTGTACTCCTTCCTCTTCAGTAAATGATATATCTTCGCTTTCTCCTAATGATAAAGCAAAGGTTCTTCTTTTATCTCCTTCTACTAGAGTTCTTCCAAACTCCCTCTCTACACCGTTCTGGTCCGCCCATGTATTACACATAGAACTAGCTAGCCCTTCGTGATTATCAACACCACGCTTTTTTAAGGTAGCTCCTACGGATACTACACATTTTTCATAACTCATGCTCTATCTCCTGTCGCATTGGCAGCGGGTTGGTTACCACGATTCTGTGCTCTAGCGCTCTCTTCTTTCTTGTCGGTGTCTTTTCCACCAGAAACATTAGCGTTCTTATCCGATTGTCCAGCTTGTTTAACAGCTACGTCCTTTAGCATATCTAATTCGACTACTCCTTCTGGGTCGAGACCTCTCTCTTCCCTAACTTCGCCGGGTGATAATACTCCTTCAGATAAATAAATCATATCTGTCTTTGCTTTAGTAAAGGCGTCTTCTACATTAATTTGCCTAAACTTAAATTTAGCTTCGCCATCCTCTATTTGAGGCATTAACTGGGCATTCAAAGCAGATTCAATCATAGTTTGTAGATATCTTACATAAGGTTCGAAAATTGGACGAGCCTTATCTGGGTCGGTCCACATAGTTTTAGGGACCTTTAGTGCCATATGTATTTTATCTAATATATCGTCTGTATATTTACCATATTCAAAGGCACGTTGAGTACCTTGAAGTTCTTTAATTTCTATATCATTACCGTGAATGATATCTTCGCCCGGAGCTAAGTTGTTAAAAGCATCTACTACTTCATTAATCTTATCAGGTCCGTAAGGCATATCTGGTAAACCACACGATATATCAAATCGAGACGAAGCGTATTTATTCAAAGCAGCTCCTATATCTCTTTCTGCATAATCTTTTAAATCTATTAAATAAAGAATAGGGTGAATATCTGATAACCCATACGCGTAATCATCAAAAGGGTTATTTAATAAAGCACATATCTCTTCAGGTTCAAAATGAATATTATCTTTATCATCACCAATATCTTGATAATAGTATTTAATTTGTCCATGTTCATTTCTTTGGACATACATATTCTGGCTAGAACGTAAAACTAGATTGTCTCCAGTCCATTCTAAGTAGCCTGTTCCAAAAATTCTGGCGTTCCTGACCCAACCATATAAAATATTCTCTATGTTTATATCTCTAAACATTTCTTCTATGCGTTCTCTTTTATCATCGTCATCTGTTACGATATCAAAATTATCCTTAACTGCATAAAAACAAGGAAGGTCTATCAAACTTCTAACTATAGGGTCAGATAGATATACGTCCATATATATTCTAGGTCTTCCTAAATGTTCTTCATACTTCTTTTTAGTCCCATAAGAAAAGTTATTAGATAGGTTTAATCGTTTAATTATACCTGCTCCAAAACTTACTGGGTCATCCTCTTTAAAGGGAGGTTCGCTTCCGGTTGTGGCGAAAGCTCTTCGTACTCTGTCAAAAATCGCCATGGCTACCACTTAAATAGTAATTGGTATCAGTATATAAAGATTTCGTCATAATGAAAACTTACCTTTTGGATTGAAATTACGTCCTTTTGTTCTAAAAAGGGAAACTCCTGAATGTCTCCCTATATTAGAATTTAGTTGCTGATTAGCTCTAGATTGGTTAGTTTGGGAAGCAGCCACCGTTGCAGTACCGGGTAACATAGCTAAAGTTGCATGTATACCTAAAACTGAACTATCACAGTAATCGTCATGTTTGGTATCGGGTGCGCTAATGCGTTCTGTCTTATTAGCAGCATCCATAACATATTCTAAATCAACATGTTCCCTAAACCATTTATTAATCACTTTACGAGACACCATATCTAATGGTTCTGGATTGGGAACTTTAATCTTACGTTGTTGCATAAAGGAAACATAATCTCTATATATTTGAGTTTTACTTCCTCTAGGTCCTCCTGTAAATATAAATGGTAAAAAATGAATCTGAGGTGTACTTTGAATACACTCTAATCTGATGTCCTGCTCAATAGCACCACCAATCCCCGTAGCATCAATAATAACCTGACCAACACTAAAACCACGAGCAATATCCATAATACGTTTTCGTTGATATGGTATGTCATGCCCACCGGTTCTAGGATTGATTTCCTCAAGATATATGAGACGAGCGATATCCCCGAATTCATCTTGCTCCCTAGCCCAAACACTAATAACAGTACTATTGACAGATTTCCCAATGTCAACAGCAACAGTGCAATTTTTGCCGCCGTGCTCATAGGTTCCCGGTTCGTAGAGTTTGTAGTCATCATAACACCCCTTAACTTTTTCTGGATTAAATACATTTGAAATACTTTCCACAAATTCACATTCATATTCAGTTCTCCAATAAATGGAGTCTTCACCCCACTCCATCATTTTAGTTAACATATCTTCTTCAGTATATGCGGGCGAATATGCATTACCCGCTTTCACTGCATCTCTCCATGTAAAATGTAACCGTGTCCATGTTTCTGCATAAGCGTCATCATATAAATAACGATGCATATGGTTGTCTTTAGACTTTGGTGTACCTAAATTTATGAAAGGGGCCATATTTGAAACTATCGCTGGTTCTACATTATCAATGAACAATTTATCGTCGATGAGTGGGGACTCATCAACAATACAGAACGTAGGGTGTTGCCCACGTATGGATTGACCTTGATTACTAGGCGCTAATGGAGCTCTACGCAACATTGTACCCCCCTTCATGCGTATATGGGGCTTATTGTGAAATTTATAATTATCTACTAAGCTATCTAAGAACTTATTATCTTTAAAATTTCTATAGATATATCCAAAGATTAATGCTGCTTGGTCCTCTGATGGAGCCAAAACAAAGATTAAATCCCTGAATCTCTTAAAAAACATATATATTGTAGCTGCAACAGCGAGTGCATACGATTTTCCACTACCTCTTGGAGCTAGAATAGCTAATTTTCTTTGTTTACTGTGTTTAGGGTGAGTTAACGACTTAACAACTATGATTTCTTGAAGTGGTCTTAGTTGTAAAGGGCGTTGTTTATTGTCTAATAGATATGCACCACAGAAGGCACGTATCAATTTTTTCATTTTTTCTTCACTGTGTCTACAATCTTCGAATATATTCTCTAAAGCTCTTGAATCATGTACACCTTTACCTGTCAGTGCTGCTTGTAGTTTCTTCGATTCGTTCTTCACTTGTGTTGTCATCGTTTAAATCCTCTAAAAAGTTAGCGAAACCTTCAGTTGTAGTCTCTAATACTGTAGGTATCTCTATATTTAACGCTCTGAATTCCGTATGTATGTCACGAACGATTGAATTTCTTTGTCGCAAGAGCTCTGTTCGTAAGTTAATGTCCCGAATATGTATAGTAATTTCTTCCCACAAAATATCTTCAAGAGCAAGATTGCGAGCCAGCAAGCGTACAAGTTCTTTATGACGTTCATATTCCCCTTCTCCTACTCGCTGGCGTAACCGCTGCTCATATTCTACTTCGTTCAAAGCTTTTTAGCTTCTGCTAAAGCGTCTTTTGCTTCTGTCTTAACGACGGCTACGAATTTATCATCGTTTTGGTCGTATACAGACATTATTACATTTCTGAGCATTGCATCTTTTACATGCTTTTGAGCTGCTTCATCCAGCTTCTCGTAAGCTTTAACCTGTGCTGCTGTTAGGTTCTTATCTAATAATTCGAGAATTTCTTCATCGTATTTCTTAAGATATGGCATAACCATCATCCTAACTGCTGGTACAGTGTATGCAATATATGCAGCCATAGCTGCCATAACTACCACCATAAGCATAAGCTCAGGTGAGTCTTGTAATGCATCCATTAGACCATCTAACATTCCAGATTCGCTTACATCATTTGCAGTAACATTACTGGTTGCATTTGTATCATTTGCAGTCTGATTTGTATCCAACGCAGTATCGTTGTTGCTTGTTTCGTTTGTTGTGTTATTTGACATAGTTTTCTCCATGTTGGGGCTCCCACGTTGGCACTTGCGTTAAGTAATCCTGTGGAGCCTTGGCCCTTCAGCGAGAGCCCATATACAGGTAGAATCTCTACCTATATAAAGTTTACTTCTACTCCTCTTCGCAACAGCTGCATTGACATTGTTTTTTATCCTGCAACTCTTTGAGTTGTTGTGCCATCTCTTGTACTTTATCATAAAGTTCTCTTACTTCAAAATCGTTCATTTCTTATTCTCCACCTTATGTTCTTGTTCTTGAGCTTTAGCTTCTATCATCTGGTGTTGTTTCTGAGTTGCATCATTATAATCAATAACAGCTTGTGCTTTTATCTTATAAAATGCAGTCTTCTCTGCCTGTTCTTGTTTCCAAACATCTAGAGCATCTTTGATAATAAGAAGGGCTGGGCCTCCTAAAATAGCAATCAAAGTTGTATATGCTTCAATGTTCTCAAGAACTTCTGGTTTACTAAGTCCGCTATGTATAACGAAACCTGCAAACCCAACCCAGAGTAAAATTAGAGGCACAGCAATCATAAACATAAAGATGTCGTTAAATGTAACTCCTTCTCCTTTCTCTTTACTCATCTTTGGTCTCTCCTTCTCTTTGGTTTGTTTCACTTGTGGAAGTCTTATAGGAGGTACTTTTCTTAATGCTTGGCGCGCAAAATTTACAAGTACCGCGAAAGCAATTACAAGAGCTATTCCTGCCATTGCTATTCCTAACATTGTTAAAATGTCTATCAACTCCATTCATTCTTCCTCCGTGAATCCGTTTGCTTCTCTCACTTCTTCCATTTTCAATTCTGTAATCATATGTTTCAAATCATCCATATCAGATATAATTTTAGCTAGCATATTTGTAAGAATAAGCATTTTATCTGCTTTCATTCCTCCTCCTTGCAGCAAGCGCATGAACATTTTTCACAGCACTCGCAATCTATACAGCACATTATACTTCTATCCTCCATCCCATTTCTTCTATATCTCCGTCACCCCAATTAGTGGAATAACCGACATATTCTTCTTCTTCATAATAGTCTCCGTTTCCATTATAGTCTGCATAATAAGACGTATAATAAAACCAGTAACCTTCATAAATATCATTAAAATCTTCTTCTAACCCAACACCATATAATTCTTCATATTCAAACCAATGTTCATCTTCATACCATCCTGAAACATTAAAGAACACTTGGGTATATACATAATTGTCATAAGATATGGATTTATTACCATCCTCATCTTCTTCAACCATAACATGTACTAAATCATAATACACCATTATGGGTAAAGGTTCATCCATATCATCACAATTGGTATCGAAGTCCATATAGAAATCTATACTATTATCTGACAGTCTAGACACATTGCCATGGGACAATCCATCCCAAGCATACATATCAGTGTGATTACAATGGTTTTCCTCATTCTCATAGTCGCAAGAACCATCATCCTCTTCTGCTTTATCATTATAGTTGTTAGCATCTATATCCATACATCCATATACTGTTTCGTTGGTGTTTGTATTATTGTTTGTGTTGTTACCACCTTGATTTAGGATATTACATCTCCCATTATCATGAGTAGCTTGTGGGTCATAGTTAACCGCTTCAGGGTCTGTACAACCATACACTATCACAACAAAGTTACAACTCCCATCATCGAATGTTGCTTGTGGATTATAGTTAGTGGCGTTTGATTCTAGGCAGCCCCCGATGGGACCAATGTCTTCTTCACCATTGAAATAATCATGGATAATAGACATGTTGGCCCCCCCACTCAGAAGCGCTAGCAATACGACGGTAATGATGGTACCAATCTTTCTCCCTACTTGAGTTTCTCCGATTTTATCAGCAGCCTTGCCAATGGTTTCGAAAAGTTTTTCTTCATCCTCATCAGAGGGTTTTCTGGGACCCTTAATTCCTAAAATCTCTCGTTCTTCCTCAGAGATTACGGAAATAGCTCCATAATCATCGCGCGCCATGTTATGTTTTACACAACGCGCATATATAAAGATTGCCCTAATCGAACTCAGGAAACTGTTCTTGGTTATCAAGCTCTATTTGGCCTTTCATCTTTGTATCAATGTCTGCATAGGTCTCTTTCTTTCTAGTGAACTTAGGTTTCCATTTAGGTATTACTACATCACACATACCACCATTGCCTTTGTAAAACGAACACCACTTACAGAGGTTCTGAGGCTTCTGTTCATAGCGGTCCTCATACTCTTGGCGTTCCTTAATACAGTCATGTACAAATTTAATCAACTCACGTGCTTCATCGAGCTCGCTCTGTCCTACCTTCACAAAAAATGTATCATCAAAGCGTAGGTAATTAACGCCTACAAAGTTAGGCATCTCACCCATCTCTAATGTATACAAGAATGCGTAGATAATCAGCTGGCGATAATACTCCTCTGGTAAATAGGGCCCATAGCGCTTTGAGGTCTTATAGTCCAGCAAAGTTGTACCACCGTCGAAATCATTACATACAACATCAATAACTCCTACGATTGCGTAGTCTTTAGACTTAACCCACTTCTCAGCATACTTAGGTGCTACTGAGTTCCATGCTTGGTATTTACTCTTGTAAATCTTCCACTTCACCATCTCGGTAAGTTTTTTGTTAATACTGGTTACAAAATTCTGGAGTAGGTCTTCTGTCTCTAGATACATGTTGTCCATCTCTTCAGATGTGTGTACTTCCCAGAGCCATTTGTGTTTAGCTATCTTTTCTTCCCAACCTGTTTCGAACTGTTCTTGAACCCACGCACTGGGGTCCCCTTTCTCCCACGCAGTCATGTTCTTGAATTGTTTCTTAAAAAGGTCTTCTAGAACTTGGTGCACTAAGGTTCCACGGAACAAATGAATTGTTTTCTTCTCAGGTATCTTAGCAATGTACTTGTAGTAGAATTCTCGGGGACACTTCATGTAAGTATTTATTTTTGAGGGACTAAGCCTCATGTGGCTGGGCTCCCATTTCGTCTCACTCTTTGTGTCCATTCCAATCTCCTGCACTACCGTTCACTGTAAATATTGTTTTCATTTCGTAGGGTTTCCCACACGTTACACATACCATGCCGTAAGTCTTCACTTCCTTACATTGACACTTCTCTGTGTCAGCCAAAAAGGCTGCGTATGACTTGCCATGAAAGCCATCAGGCTCTACATCGCATGTACAATCTTGACCACAGGGGGTCTCTGTTTCTGCTTGCTTTTTTTTGTTCATCGTTTCTCCAAATTCGTTAACATTTACTGTTAACATGTGTATCTATTTAAAGGTTATTGTGTCATGATATATAGAGCTTAATATAGCATTTACAAAGCCTAATGTTAAGTCTATATATAGTTCTTAATATAGCATTCAAAATATAGCCCGATTTGTTTTGACCCCTACCCCCTGTTTGTTAATGGGGGGGGCCTGCTTTATTTTAGACGGGGGGTGAGGAAAAAATTAACAGTCGTCTTCTCACCAAAATATGCGAGCGGAAGCTAAACGTTAGTATATAAAGCTCCTCGTTCCTTATATACTAATTTGACCCAAAGCCTTATATACTTTCTTGCCATGTTAAATATAGAGGAAAATAAACATGAGTGAACACATAAACGAACAACGCATAATGACCCGATGGCACGCATATAGTGCCAACGCTGGAAGCATAGAATTTGAGCTATTTTATAGCCTACCTACCGAAATACAAGAACGTCTTGTAAGAGTATCCCGATGGAGAGCAAGCCAATTATTGAGGGGTGCCTAAGATGACAATGACCCGCCGGCACTTTCAAGAGATGGCCGATATATTACACGTTAATGAGGCCGACCCTATTTTAGTTAAGGACATAGCGAATATGTGCGAAAGAGAGAACCCCCGCTTTAATAGAAGTAAGTTCTATGAAGTAGTATTTAAAGAGGGTTAAACAATAATCAAGGGCTTTCCTAATCGGCCGATAAGGTTAGCCCGCTGGTTTGGTGTGTACCAAATGTATAAACACACCACAAAAAATTCTGACAGTCAATATAATTATTATGACAGACGATTTATATATGGGGGGGTATATGACCATGACCCCCCGCTATAAGCTTAATACCCCCCTCCTATTCTTCTATATAGAATATAAAGTTAATAGCATCCCATGACTCGGGACTTAGTCGGTATTCGGCACCTGAAACTAAGTCCTTTGCGTGTTCATCTTCATCAAAGCCCTTTTGTATTAATTCTTCTTCGTTCATATTAATAACCTCTATCTCCTATTTCATAATAGCAATCGGTGCATACCTCTCGCTCTCCTAACCCACGCCCTATTATTTGGGTGGCTATAGCATCCTCACAAGACTCGCATATAATTTTCATTATTTAGCCTCCTTTATTATTTTATCCATTTCGATAACTTCACTTAAAACGTGTTTAGCAAAATGATTCCAATCATTTTTATTTGTCATTTCATTAGCTAAAGATGACCATGCACCTATTAAGCTTTTAACATTCCAATCCCAAATTCGTGCTTGGACTTTAGTTTCTTCGTCGGAATAAGATAATGCTTCTTTTTCTTCTCGAACTAATCTTTTAAATTGTCTTTTAAACATTTTTATGCTCCTATTGGGTTTGTGTTCCACTTGTTAGCTTCTACGCTTGGGTATCTTACGAACCTTGCATCTACGCTATTAATTACGTTCCATACTTCGGCATCATTTAAACTTTGGTGCTTAGTTCCAAAGGAATGTAAATTAACCCATCCTATTGTATGGCAATAGGTGGAATTAGTTCCTTCCATTCTGGAACCCATAAGCTCAACCCAAAAGTTGTGGATGCTCATTATTCTCTCATCCCAAAGGATGAAGCCGACTTTATTAGTTTGATAAGTTTGTTTTGTCATATTTAATTACCTCTTTTTCTCTATATTACACATGGTTTCAAAGTATATAAAGGTTGGGGTCATTTAAGTATATAAAGGGCCTCGATACTTATATAGTCCGTTATACGTTCCGCTCACCTTTTTTAAAAAAAATCGACTGTCGATTTATTTATGGTGTATTTATAACTTTGGGCATACACCAAGCCATCGAGCAAGAACACCTAACGCGTTAAGGTGGACACCCTTTATTCTTTAAAATTAAAATCTAAATCTAAATAAAATCTTAATGATTGTTCTATAACTTCGTGCCACTTCATGGTTTACCCCCGAGTGATATTATTTTTTCCATTATCATTTGTTCTTGTATTGGGCGTTCTCCATTTTTGAAGTAAGCTAATTCCATACCTATACATAATAAGAAATCAGACCAATTTAATTGATTATGTTCACTCATTTTACCAATCTCCATCATCCGGAACATTGAAATCTAATGACTCAACAAGTCCACAAGTGCAATTATCATAAACCCAATTACAATCTTCTTTATGTTGAAGCTCTTCACAATTAGCTCCAGACTCTTCATAATGGAAATCCATTAAACCGCTTTCATATTCATATTTAAATTCTTTATTACTCATATTTTTCCTCTATATTACACATGGTTTCCAAGTATATAAAGCTTTCGCTCAAAAACATATATAAACCCCCTCGACATATATATACCCCTATATAGCTCCCGCTCACCCTTTTTGAAAAAATGACTGTCAATCATGGCAGAGTTAGGGGGATTCGAACCCCCGTCCTTAGGTCGAAAGCCTAAGATGCTGGGCCACTACACTATAACTCCATTATGATAAGGTTGTTGGTTGGGGTGCTCCAGAACCCCTCACGCTAACCAGAGGTTTCCAACTCCGTGCCTCATGAGGGCCCGAGTCAAACAAAACCTAGACACGCGTGCCTCTTGTCTTGCTTGCTCTTTTACGCTTCGTCATTCGTTGTCCGACGACCAACTTTATTTTTCTTCGGATTATACCCGAATATTTAAAACGTCTAGAAAGCTTCACACATTGAAAGGTAAGATTCTAGAAGTCTATCTTTCGTGCTCTTTGACTAGATGTTATAAAATTAATTAAAGAAGTTAACTAAAAAATAATAAACTTCCATTTCAATAAATATAGCTAATGCTAAACTAAAAATGATTAAATCCATTACTTAGACCTCATCCATGTTGCCCTTCGGGTCTTTGTTTGCATTTGGCTTGTTTGTTTCCATATCTTTAAGATTTGCTTTTGTATACTTGTCATATTTTCCTCTATATTACACTTAGCGACAAAGTATATAAAGCTTTGGTTCAAAATGATATATAAACCTCCTCGAAGTATATATAGTCCGTTATGGGTTCCGCTCACCTTTTTTGAGCCGTCCGACTGTCGGGTTTTTGATAAAGTGAAGCGGAAGCTATATGATAGTATATAAGTATCTCCGTGCTTTATATACTAATTTCACCCATAGGCTTAAATACTTGCACGCTATGTTATATATAGAGGAAAAAATATGTATAACATTAAGAGAAACCCAAGCAGAATGAGAAAGAGCCCACGCAGAACCGCAACCAATTGGATTGACAACATGACACCACAAGGCCAAGCCTTATATTGTGGTGAGTTTGTAGACAACGCTTACAACTTTGAGGACAACCTTTAAATAGTGATACACTATTGGTATATTAGAGGAAAACATGTTTCTAAATGAGAAGATTGGAAAGAAAACAACGAAAGTAGATAAACCCTATATGACTTATGAGGGTAATGGATTCGAATGGCGAGTTTTAAAACGCTATCAGAACCCTGAGAATGAAAATAAAAACCCATATGCGAGATGGCATTGTGCCGTAAGGTCACCAATGACATATGGCTCGTGGGAGTATGGCGATGTATACATTAGTGATATAAGAAACCATGCTCATACATGGGTAGACCACACCGGAGATGAAGACCAATATGGTTCTATCCTTCGGAAAGAAGATTAAGCGGGTAGCTCCCGTTTAAGTGAATGGCCGAATAACCATGTCCCAACGTGGTAAGGCACACAAACCTGCACTAACGTCCAAGTGGATGAGGTGATGGTAAGTGGTAAGCGAGGAAAATAAACTCCTTTGGAGTTGGGCCTTGTTTTGGGGGTATCCAATAAATCCCCCTTCACACCTTAGGGTAGAGAAGATGAAAATAGCAAAATAGTATTGCACTCTACCCAATCCAGATACTCACGGCCTAAGCTCAGCCATTAATGTGACGCTCTTAGGCCAGCGGTTCTGACTGTCGAAAAAAAACGACAGTTGAAAAAAAATCAATTCGGGGGAAGCACCCTATATAAGGGTGGTGGTCGTCACGCTTAACTCCCCCCTATTCATTACGTTATTAATCATTGTAAGGGTTGGACATGGCTTCAAACAAAACGTTTCCGTTCACGTGAGAAGCACGTATATAATTGAAATCATGACGATACATCTTAGAGAGAATGAGAACTTTTAAAGGGATTGATTCAAATCGTTTCGAAGTCATCGACTAAGTTTAAAAAAAGGCTGAATTTTTCTATTTAAGACGCCACCTTAATAAGTGACTTAGAGTGCTTGAGTGACGTGTTCTAATGTTTAGTTGGTCTCTATCTTTGCTAACGTGCGAATGATTTTTATATACTCATGTCCTATTATATAGCTACATAAACATAAAATGGGGAAACCTCTTTTTCTCTCGTTCCCCTTTGAACATTTAGCTCGAAGCTTATAGCGTATCAAGATGCGCTTTTAGTTCTTCAAGTGATATCTTTCCGCTTTTAATAGCGTTAACGATACTTTCCGGCGTTGCGGAAACCTTTCCGGTTCCTTTGCGCCTTGCACTTTGAAGCTCTACGACTCGAGTTGCTAACATAGACCTAAATTCTTCATTTAGTCCCATGCCTAAACAATCAACGAGTGCTTTAAGCGTATCATACTTAACTCCGGCCGGAAGTCGCCCGCCTTTAGGTGCTTCATATCCGATTAACATCATTAAACTTTTAACGATGCCCTCATGACGAGGTGCGGATAGGTAGTCCATTGCGGTTCCTTTTTGACCTTTTGTAGTTGATGGCATTATTTCCTCCTTTTTCTCTATATATAACATGTCGTAGAAGTATATAAAGCTTTGCTTCGTTTAAGTATATAAAGCTCGAGGGGGCTTATATACCCCGCTATACGTTCCGCTCAATGTTTTTAGTAATTTTTTATAATTTGACTGTCAAGTTTTTAGTTTGACTGCCGCGCATATAAACCTCCTCTATAGTTATATACTAAGCTCTATAAGTCTATAGTTTTTAAGCCCTATAGCGCTAGATGAGAAACATATAGCCCATGAGATATGCACAATGTCGCTTATCTTTTCAGGTCTGGAAGCGGGTATGAGAAAATTAGCTCTATGTCGCCCCCCTTACGTGAGATTGGTCATGACTAATAGAGCCTATACGAACCAAAACCGGTTCAAGTTCGGTATAGAGCTTTTTTTTATATGTGTGAGAAGAAAAAAAGTAGTATTAACATATGTTAGCTTAATATTATAGGCTCTATTAAGACAATAAGCTCTATTTAGCTATTTATAATACAAATAGAGCAAAGATATATATTGCATAATAGAGCAATATTCTTAATATAGTATAATATAGGGAGGTGGGTTCTATATAAATCTATGCCTAATTTCCAAAGATGATAAGCGGGATTAGGGCATAGAAACGATTGAGCATGAGTCTATATGTTAGCACCCCGATTTTCGCCGAAACCTTTAAATACTTTCAAACCATGTTAAATTAGAGGAAAAAATGAGTTTGAACTTAAACAACATTAAAGATATAGAGGGAGTTCTCTCTATGTTAAAGCCCGACCAAATTACTACGCTTCTCGGCAAGGTAGTTATACATAAGAAGCCACGTTTTAATAACATAGACAATTCAAGAAGAGAGTATAGGCTTAAGGTTAGTGACCTATACTTTAGTGCTGAGCCAAAGCCACATCAACTAATTAATGATAGACCAATGACTCCAGAAGAGTATAGTGGACATAGGCAAGGCGTATGGGAACAAATCCGTAGTGGAGTAGACCTATGAATATACTAACGAAAGAAGAATATAATGAGCTATATGAAGCAGATGGTTATACCGGACTACCTAAGTGTAAATGTTGTGGTCGTATAGACACTGATTTTAATATGTATAATGAGGTCATAGATGGATAAAGACATAGACCCTATAAGGGTAGATGAATTTGGGATAGAAGTATGCTTAGTATGTGATTGCGCAATAGAGCATAATAAATGCCTTTGTGATATGAGAGGATGGTAAGATATATGGTAAGAATTCCTTATACAGGT
>Ga0080013_1002163_pt1 | contig 23847 bp, 17 predicted proteins | sample ETNvirenome_6_85_FD_69236 | JGI IMG/M metagenome (GOLD analysis project Ga0080013, IMG submission 69236) | Marine viral communities from the Pacific Ocean - ETNP_6_85 (SPADES assembly) (version 2) | ecosystem: Environmental > Aquatic > Marine > Oceanic | place: Pacific Ocean | collected 2013-06-19
CTGTAAAAAGAGATGGAATAGATCTCAAAAACGCTACCGAAGATCAGATAAAACAGCAGCTGATAACCAATAAAACAGCAGCTGATGGTGAAATACAAGAAGCCGCTGAAGAAAAGGGTAAAATAAATGAAGTTAAAAAAGAAGTAGCAAGAGAACTAAAATCGATAGCTGGTATCGCCGTGGAAATACGAAAGAATGCAGAATCCAGTAGAAAAGTTAGAATTGCGGATGAAAAGAAGACTGCAGCGGAAGCAGCAAGGGATACAGCGCAAGCAAGAGCAAAACAAGAAGAGGCTTTGTTAAGTGGAGCCGAAACACAAATAAAAAGATCTATACAGCAAAAAGACTTATTAGAAAAACAAAGAGATGAATCAATAGTAAGGGTTGAAGCGTTAGAAGCAGCGCAAGAAGCAGCAGAAAGAGAAGAAAGTACTCAAAATATCCAACAAGCTAATTTAAAAAGAGATAATGAAATAGCAAAGCAAAGAAATCTTCAATTGGAATTAGATGCAGAAATAGCACAAAAATTAGAAGAAATAGAAGCAGCAAAAACACAAGCAGCGGAAGCAAAAGCAGCGGAAGCAAAAGCAGCAGCGCAAAAATTAGCAAATCAAAATCAGGCAGCTGCTTTGGCTAGAAATTTAAAAGAGCTACAAGAAAAAACAGCAGCTGCGACACGAAGAGCAGAAGAGGAAAGGTTAGAAAAGGAAAGGTTAGAAATAGAAAGACTAGAAAAATCAAGACAAAGAAAAGTAAAACAAAGAGAAGAAACAGAAAGACAAAGAGATCAGTCAAGAAGAGATCAACAAGAAAGACAAAAATTAGCGACAAAAAGAGCAGCAGCAGCTAAGGCAGCGGAGGAAGCAGCAGCAGCAGAAGCAGAAAGATTAGCAGCAGAATTAAGAATAAGCACAGATAGAAAAGCAGGATTAAATAGAATACAGGAATTAGATTTACAAAGTAAATTAAGACAACAAAGAATTACAGAAGCAGAGGCAGCAGCAGCAGCAGCAGAAGCAGAAAGATTAGCAGCCGAAGCAGAAGCAGAAAGATTAGCAGCGGAAAAAGCAGAAGCAGAAGCAGCGAAACAAGCAGCGGAAAAAGAAAAAGCAGAAGCAGCGAAACAATCATTACAAACCAAAAGAAATTTTGGTAAACTTGATCAAGAAATAAGAAGATCAGAAGCAGAAGCAGAAGCAGAAAGAAAAGCAGCAGAAAGAAAAGCAGCAGCAAAAGCACAAGAATTTGAAACATTTTTAGCTCAACAAAAAGCAGAAAGAGCAGCAGCAGAAAGAGCAGCAGCACAAGATGCTTTGTTAAAAGCAAGAAAAGATAGACAACTAAATGCAGAGGAAACAAGAAGATTAGAAGAAGCAAAAAAAACAGCAGAAGCTAGAGAAGCAGCAAATAAAGCTTTATTAAAAGCACAAATAGCGGAATTAATGAGAAGGGGGCAAGAACTCGAAAAATCCAGTAATACTAAAGAAAAAGCCGAAGGACTTAAGTTAATAGGACAAGCAAAAACACTGGAAAAGAAATTAGATGAGTTACCATCACCTCTCAAACTCAAAAAGAAAAAGAAATCACCTCTCAAAAAGAAGAAAAGCAAGAAAGAAGAAAAGAAAAAGAAAAAAAGTAAAAAGAAGCAATAAATCAGAATTACTATTATACATAAATAATAGTAAATTATAAATGGTATAACATAAATATTATACTATCTAATAAATATTTTCTTTAATCTAAATACCAAAAAGTACAGAATAATTATTGTAATTATTAGTAATATTTCAAAAATATAAGGTTTTTTCAAATTTTCTTCCCCTTTGCTTACTATTTCATATATTTCTTGATATGCTTTTTCTTTTCCTATATTTGCTTTAAATAAATTAAAAAATCTATAACGTTCCGAATATATAGGAGTTATACCTATAAGTATATTAATTTTAACTCCATTATCTGATAAAATCTTATTAGGAATTTGATGTTCGCAAAAGAGAGTATTTTTATTTTGTGAAATGTACTTAAATTTTTTCTTAAAAAAATCTGTATTTTTAATTATTAAAAATCCGTTAAAAAAACCATCTGTCTCTATTATATTATTATTCCAAATTAGAGTTTTAGCAGCTAAAAATATGTTTTTATGTATAGGATTATAATTTTCCGTTACAGCTCTCCCAAACCAATCGTAATGAATTGGAATTTTTTGATTGATTATACTATTTAAACTTGTAAAATGTAAATCTTTCTCAGTCACAATTCTCATTGCTTCTTTTACCATCTTTCCGTTGAAAAAAATATCTGTATCAATAATTATCATATAATCAAAATCCTTTTCCTTAGATTTTTCTAACAATTTCTGTCTTAAAATTGCTAGTTTCTCAATACGATAATTCTTATATTTATCTAAAAAATCTGAAGACAAATTTTCAGAAATAATTTCATAATTTAATGATTTTAGAATAGCATCTGTATTATCTGTATTATTATTAGTGTAGAACAAATAGTCTATTTTATAATTCTTATTATGTTTCTCTACAGACTTAAAACATTTATCCAAATAAGGAAGATATTCTTCGTTATTATGTATTAAACCGGTAAAAAGTATTTTTTTCATTATTTTATTATAAAATAATTTTTATGACTACATAATAATTTTGGTTAAAAGCGAATTAAATTTACTATTATACATAAATAATAGTAAATTATAAATGGAAGAAATCATCAAACAGAAGAAGGGAAAAATAGTAAAACTCAGCTCCTCCATCTTTGAAGAACACCTACTGGAGTGTCACAACTCACACCAATTTACCGCCACTCAAAATGACATCCTTCACGGAAAATGGTGCACCGAATGTGATAACAAAATTCTCACCATTATGAAAAATCTTTCCATTCCTCACTACACCGACAAGAAAATTGGAAACTTTACCTATCCAGTTGTCATTCAAGGCGAGAGAAATTATCTCATTTTCTCTAATATTGAAAACCGAGAAGATATGATTCAAAACGGAAAGAAAGAAAATTTTCATTTAATTATTATCGATGATCTTGACAACAAAGATCTGGAGAAAATTATTTGGGAGACCATCAAAAGTAATAAACCCTACCTTCATCTGGAAAAAGAGATGGAAAAAAAGACATCTCATGGGTGTCTTCTGACCAAATATTTAGACAAAGATGGAAATGAATCCTCCAAAGAAAGAAACGAAGAGGAAGAGGGGTCTGTCATCAAATACGCTCCGACTCCTCATCCGGATTATATGAAAAAGGTGGTTGGATATATTCGTGTTTCCACTGTTATGCAAGTTCAAGATGGTTTTTCTTTAGACGCTCAAGAAGCTAAAATCTATCGAGAAGCAGAAAAATTGAATGGATTTTTGAGGGCTTTTTACATCGATCGTGGAATTTCTGGAGGGTCAATGGAGAAAAGAAAATCACTAGAGCAGATGTTAATTGACGTAAAAGAAGGGGAATGGATTATTGTTAATTCTGTTTCTCGGTTGGCTCGTAACACCAAAGATTTGCTTTCCATTGTAGAAACTATTGAAGAAAAGGGATGTCATCTTCTTATTTTAGATTTGAATCTAGACATTACTTCTCCTTCTGGGAAGTTAATTTTAACCTTGATGGGGAGTCAAGCTCAATTTGAAAGAGAAATCACCTCAGAAAGAGTTAAGGGAGTTATGCAACATCTCAAAAAAACCGGAGCTTTGAGAACTAAACCGCCTTTTGGAATGAAAATGAATCCAGATCATTCTACCGGGGCCCCGATTCACATCCGAGATGAGAAAGAACAAAAAACAATTGAACAGATTAGAGTGATGAGAAGAGAGTATCGTGAAGAATCCATAACTAATTTTGCAGAAATATTGAATTGGAAAAAAGTTAATCCGCCAAGAAAAAGTAAAAAATGGTATCACAAATCTCTCAGGATGATAATGGAAAGAGAAGGTATCCAATAACTATTAAATATAATAGTTATTGTAATTAATAATTAACTATTAGATACTATTTAAATTAACCTTGGTTAAGTTTTAATTAATCTTTTCTTTTCTCTTATATTCTTTTCTACCCCACTCCCAACAAAAACATCGGATCCTGCTGCATCCTTGATAGTACTCAAAACAAATATTAATACCAATCCGAGAGTCGCTGCTAAAAATGCAGATGTATAACCCATAAATGTTTGTATTTTAAATTTTTTGTCTCCTCCCGACATCTCTGAAAAGGTAATAAATAAGGGGACTAAAATAATAGCTGTCAGATAGAAAATCATATATATGACGGATCTTCTGACTTTACAAACACCTTTGTAGGGATTACAAGGTAAAATTCCTTCTCTTTTAGCTATGGGAATCTTGTTAAGTATAGTAAACCCAGAATCTCTCTTTCCAAGATTTCCTCTAAATCTACTTAATCCACCAGAGTATTCATTGCCAAGTTTTTCTAAAGACATATTTTCTAAACTCTCTTTTGTTTGTTTCCCGATAGCATTATTTCCAACAGAAATTAAAAGATCAAAAATAATATATGGTAATCCAAAAAGAGCTATCATAACAACAGAAACAGGTTTTGGAATTGTTGAAGTGTCTGAACTGACAAAAATATCATACCTCACAAATGCTAAAATAGCACCTAAAAAGACAAAAACAGCTAAAGTTATTCCAAGATCTTTTATTTGTTGTTTTTCTCTTTTATTTATACTTTTAGCTAAAACTCCTATAATAGGACCGTAGAAAGATAAAGTTAAAAGGAGACCGACTATATTATACCCTCTCCTTCCATCTTTCCAATTTTCTTTGTTGAAAACAAATGTTTTATCTTTCTCATCCATTTTTATATATTCTATTTAATATATAAATTTACTTTTATCTTGTAGTCTTTATGTATCAATAGAATACATAATTATTTTAATAAATATTATGTAAATAACCAAGAAATTAACAAAGATAAAATTAATGCTCCTCCGGAAGCAGCAAAAGCTATTCCCCATTGTTCTGTTCTTTTACCATCCTTTTCCCCATCTAACCAATATCTTGCATAATAAACTGTGTAACCAAACAAGATAGTGACAAAAAGATAAGAAATATAAAGATTGGAAGTACTTTGTGGAAATAAAAAGTAATTGAGAGCCCATCCAGGGAAGAATAAGACACTCTTCCAATAATAATCAAAATTATTTTCTACATTTTCTGCAGTGTCCATATCTCCACCGATACCCATCTTGTTGAGCATATATTGCTTGGCTTCTTTCCACTTTACCGCCACGCGAATATATCTTAGGACAAATAATCCTAGTACAATAGTGAACCCTAGAAGGACCCATTGCCAATATGTATGTTTTTTAACAGTTTGACCAGCGGCATTCTGTTTTTCGTTAGCTGAAGATTCAGATGCTAACCCAAATAAAAATGGAAAAGCTAACATTCCATAAGTTATAAAAATTGACGCCATTTTTTATTTATTAGTTTTTTAATATTTCTACTTTCTTTTTCTACTCTCTCCCTTTTCCTACTTTCTTTTTCTCCTCTCTCCCTTTTCCTACTTTCTTTTTCTCCTCTCTCCCTTTTCCGCCCTCACCTCCAAAAGAAAATTACAAATCTAATTATATCTAATCCATCTGAAATTCTTATCTCGAACTTTCTTAACAATCCATTCCCTTCCATCTTCTCCTGTCATTACTGTACCCACCTTAAATTCTCTCGCTTTGGCATTAGGAGCTTTTCTCTTTCTCTCCAAACCATCGTGAGTTTCTTCAATATATCTAACCCATCGATAGATGCCGTTTTTCTTCTTATTGATCCAGGTTTCTCCGTCATTTCCTCTCTTGATAGTTCCTTCTGGTAATTCGGAAGCTGGAATTGGAGGGGTTTTCTTTCCAGTTACCAAACGGGTTCTAGTAGGTGTAGTAGCCACATTTTTAACAGGTTTTATTGGTTTTGGAATTCTAACTTCCCTTTCCACATCTGCTGTTTCTAAAATATTAACTAAAGATGGAGTTTCTTTACACACCATAATAACTCTGATTTTATCACCATCCTCGTGTCTCCATTCTTCTAACTGTCCCTGACACCGAGGTTCATAATTACTGGCTTTGACAGATTCTTCCCCGTAAGTTTCTTGGATATAACCCAGAGCATCTTGACGGCTTTCTGCTTGACCTAAAATTTCTTTTCCTTTGGCAACAATATACAAATAGCACTCTTGCATTTTTTATTAAATTTTTAATTAAAATGTTTGGTATTTCTTTATTCAATATAGAAATATTAGAATTAGATTTTTTGTTATTATTTAAATATTAAATTGGTTAATTTAATATTAGAAACTAGAAATCAGAAATCTCAGTTGGTTGTTGTCGTCGAACAATCACTCCATACCACCTTCGGTTAATTTGCTTTCCTAGCTTATCAGGGGTTGATAAAATTTCTATCATTCTTGGTTTTGGCACCACTTGGACTTGTGGATAAGTTTCTCGGAACCATTTTTTATACAACGGATAAACGTCTGTCGCTGTCACATATTTGTTAGTATCAATGACTTCAACCAATCTCTTGCCGTTACACTTTTCACATTTCACTTCTTCTCCGTCAACATTTATTTCAATTCCATCTCTGATCTTACATTCATCGCATTCCTTTTTAACTTTCGGATTCTCTAACATTTCTGTCATAAAGGAAATATGAGGATCGTGCTTGGTCCAATAATCTTTCATCCAATCTTTGATATACTTAGGATGAGTCAATCCTTCTTTTCTATAAACTTTATAATATTTGATAGCTAGCCATAACAACGCACCTGCTAGTTTCAAAATATTATCCTCGAATCTTTCATCCATCCAATAAGTTTTTGCTTTCACCTGCTCTTCGTGTGTCTCTGGTACGTGAAAATCTTCATCTTTTCGAATCCACCGACCCTCAAACGGAACCATACAAAATCTATTTTTAGTGGCTTCATCCATCCCTGTGATATCAGGAACGATATTAAGAACCATTATATTTTTGAAAGAAGTTTCGATTGTTCCGCCATCCTCATTACAAGATCGAGCATAAAAACTATCTCCTCCAGTCAATCTTTTAATCCGAGCTCCTTTGAATGAAGTGTCGTCGTCAGGTTCTGCTGAGAAAGCTACTCGAGCTCCATCAGTTTGAGCCAGTTCTGGGTTAGGTCCACTTCCTCCTCTTTGTTGAGCACTGAAGAAGGTTGCTGGTAGATCACAATAATAATCGCCCAACATAGTTCGAATCATTTTCTGGTAAACACTCTTGGATCCGTTGGTGTCCCCAATCCACATCCGGAAGTATTTTTCAGCATTTCTACCATATAACATAGATCCAATATCTTTTCTCATATGATGATTAATAGAAGGTTCTGGAAAAACTTGTTCGAAATATTTCAGCAATGCCTGAACATCTGGATGTTGATAAGAGTAAATACTCTTGTAATTAACACCAACTTTCTTGGTCAGATAATCTTCTGGTTTCCCATTTCGTGTAAAAGCTTCTTTATCATTGACCTCAATAACACAGTTCCCACAACCCATTAGAGAGGGATTCTTGTCCAACATTTTCCCCAAATTTTCTTTGTAAAAGTATTCTTTCAACGATTTAACCAAAGTTGACCTAAATCTTTCTTTTTGTAAATCCTTAATCAATTCTCCTGTTTCCTTGATCTGATTCTCTAGTTCATCCGCTTTTTCTTTGTAGAGCTTGCTTTTGTTTCCAACTTTATTCAAAGTTAATTTTTCTTCTGAGAGAAGAGCTCTCTGTTTATCAAAACACGGAATGAACTTTTCTGTAATAACTCGTCGGATAGTAAAATCTTCTGACATCATCACCAACCTGCTTCGCCTAAATTCTGCCCATCTCTTTCCAGTGTGCATATAGTGGAGCCAAAAAACTCGATAAAATGCTTCAGCAACAATATTATCTAATTTTCTATTCTGAATAGCTTCCACAATTTTTGGTCGACACCATCTCTCGTGCCACTGATAGTAATCTTCTGGTCTGTCCTCTTTAGCATACCAAGCCATAGTTTTAACAGTTACTTCTTCATTATCAAAACCAATCCATTTACTGTCACAAAAATCAGTATCAAAAGTCAGTTTTTTCCGATCCGTTATTTTCTTCCATTCATTCAAACCAAGATCTTCTCCTTCAGTAGCTTTATACAAAGCTTTACCGATATCCAAAAAATAACTTTCTACTATGAATCTTTTCTCAGACAACAGATCTATCAAATCTAAACACATTTCATAATCTGAAGGATTTTCATTATATTCGTCGATGTCTTCATCTGAAAAAACTGTGCTGGAAGATAAATAATTTTTTCCTGTATTGAATTCATCTTTCACTTGTGTGATCCCAGACCAAAATTCCAGACTCAAAAATAACGGCAGTAAATACATATTTTTCTCTTCTTCGGAAACATCTTCTTCCAACGTTTCTACTTGATCAGTGATGCATCTGTCACCTGAAATAAAATGATGGCATTTGTAATCATATGCTTTTTCTAGCTTGATTTCTTCTTGATTTTTGTCATATATTCCTGTAAAATAACAGGGAGGTCTTCTATTATTATCAGTTGAACCATAATAAGGATAATAATCCTTAACTTCTTCCAAATGAGTATCCCAATCACCCACAGGAGAAGTGATACAAAAATGTCTTCCAATTTTAGATCTTCTAAGTTTTTGAATTACTTTAGTACGCAATGTAGAGTTTGCAAATTTTCTATCTGTTTTGCAGTATGGAAACTGAAATTTTAGCTTCACCATATGAACTTCGCTTTCTTTCCAAGACATTGTCTCGGAAACAATGCAAATTAATTCGGAACCTTTAGATGAAACGAAAAATACTTCTTTGATCACTTCTTGGAAAACTGAAATCATTCCAGTAACCAATTCTCTGTCATAAAAAACAGTTTCTTCAGTATCTTCCAGGTCATAATCGAAGCGAAATAAAAATTCTCCAATGACCGGAATGCTATCTTTTGTCACTTCTCCAAGAGCAAATATCGGGTGAATATTCCATTGTTTCAAATCTTTCACATACAAAGATTCGCAGTAATTTTTGTAAAAATTTATCACATTCGAGACATCAACAGAGTGTTTTTTTCTATTAGTAAAGTTTATCACGTTAAATATAGTATTTGTACTTTTTGTATTCAAAATATCTAAAATGGATGAATACTCAGACATTTTAGAAAATATAATTTCTTTTTTAATTCATTTTCATATTTGGTTAGATACAAAAATAATTTTTTTCTTCTTCTTAGGGCTATTAACTCTCTTTCAGTTTCAATATGTTTAATAAATTTCTATAATTATATACATCTACAGGATTATTTTTGATATAAATTATATCAAAAATATGTACCATTTTGACGGAGAAAAATATCAATTAGAGGTCTATAAAATTGTTCTATTTCGGTATTAATATAAGAATGATTGATACTAGATCCTTCTTCTTTTATTTTTTCTAAAACTTCTTCATAATTTTCAAACATTGTCCCGTTGAGTTCTAATTCTAATCCTCTGCTCATCAAAATCTTTTTTACTTTTTTCTTAAATTTTAAATTATCTATAATTTTTGTCAAGTTAGTTACTTTGTCTCTATTATATGGATTTTCTTCTTTTTTGAGTATAGTTTCAAATTCTTTACAAGAAAAATGGTGCATTATATTATTATTAAAAATAGAAACAATATCATCTTGGTTATAGTCTTTAATTTTCACATAACACAAATCTACACTTTCATTATCTTCGTCTCCGTTACCAATTTCTGACTCAAATTCTATAGATTCTAAATATTTTTTATTAAAATTATCAGAAAACCAAGTATAGTAGTCTTTGGGTTCTCCTTTTTCTTCCATATATTTTATGTATTTTTTGATGATTCTCTCTCCAGGAACATCTAAACTAACAATAGGAAAACCAAGCAGATAGGCCGCGAAAAACTCAGGTAATAAAGAAAAAAACCATTTTTGATCTGTTATATTTTCCTCATTTTTTAATAATTTGTTTCGATAGACTGAAGGATCTGAATCTATTAATTGTTTATAATTCTTAAAAATTTTGTTGTACGGCATAATATTATATAACTTTTCAGTTACTTGGGTTGAATTTTTCTTCAATAAAACGAAATATGAAGGAGCATAAATCTTTAAATTTTTTATTCTTTCTGTTAATAATCTTATATCTTCTTGCATATTATCATTATAATATAAATTATAATTTTTAAAATAGGAATCTAAGAAGATATCTATTCCAGACAAAACTATTTCGTCTTCTCTGGAAACCAACTTCCAAGAAGAAGTCCATTTAATATAATCGTAAGAAGTTTGACAATCTAAGTAGAAATGAAATGATTTTTCAGTTTCATACTCTTCAAATTTCTCATAAAAATATCCTCTATCTATTTCATATAATTTGAGTTTAGTATGGACTTTTCTAATCAACAAATTTAATAAAACTACAAATAATAATTCTTGTTTTTTCTTAATTGTTTCTAATCGAATGGTTTTTTTAATTTCTTGATGATTTGGTATCGGTTTACTAAATTTTATCTCTTCGACTAATTTAATTATTTTGTACAAACTATCGAAAAATTCTCTGTTTTTATCTTCTTTTTTCAAAATAACAGATTCTTGGCTATTAATTATGAAATCCATATTATTATAAAATCTCCATATAAATCCCTCAGAAATTTCCTCTTTTTTAATAGATCTCAAAAATACCATAAAAATTTCTAGGTTATATTTCCTAATTTCTCCGATTGAATAGAACAAGTCTAAATTTCCAAATAAAAATATTTCTTTCAATAAATCTAAAGACATTTTATTTAAAATAAAAATGAGTGATTGTAATAATTCTAAACCTTTGAAAACTGTTTATAATACATCAATAGCTTTTCTTGTTATTATCTTGTTAGTTATGTTTGGGTTAGTTATGACAGGAATTATTAAAAAAACTTTTGGAAAAACAGATAGTAGACCGGTAACAAAAAACGAAATAGCTGAAGTAGAAAAATACTATCAACCTATTGATAGATGGACAACTCCAGAAAACAAAGAATATAAATACCAAGTATCTAATAACAATTTTATAGATGTAACAGGGACTAATAAATGTAGAACATACACTTATGAAAATATTTTTATTGATAGAGGATTCAAAAGAACTTTTAATGATACAGAAGCAACTACTCCTAATTTTAACAATGTTTTTATAGATTATTTCAATGGATTCAACCATATTGGAGGTGATCACAGATGCATTTCAGAAGATCAATTAAAAGTGGTTAATAACTCCAAGACTTGTAAAACAATTGCGGAAACATCCTATAATGCTTGTTACACGGTTTTTGGAGAAGAAGTTAGTGTTGGAACTTCTATCGGATATACAACTCATTGTGAAACTCAGAATAATTGTGAAGGTTTTGTTTCTAATATTAGTTTGAATTTTGAACTGGGAGAAAATCAAAAAATTAATTCTAATACCAGATGTCTCAATATTGATAAAATTAAAGTCCCTGAAGAGTTGTATGATACCCCCACTTTTGATTACTACAAAAGTATAGGTATATTACAATTAGATACAACTTTACCAAAAGACACTACAGTATATCCAATAGAAATTTCTAGTCAGTATTGTAACACTAAAAGAACTAACCAGAAATTTTTAGTCACAAATCATAGATTTGAAAAAACTCAAGAAAAAACAGGAAACGAAAGTAAAACTGTTACTAAATTTGTACCAGATGTAACCGGTTTATATACCAGTTTAGAATTTAAGCCTTTAAATTCTTATCTAGATATTATTTTTGAAGATTCAGGGGGAATAGCAGAATTGAGTATTACTAAAGGAGGAAGTGGTTATGGACTTTTAGACGAATATTCTTTGACGGCAGTAGACCCTACTATTGGAAAAGGAACAGATGGGAAAGTTGTAGCTAGTGTTGTAAATGATTCTGGAGAAATCACTTCGTTGACTCTTTCTCAGCAAGGGGAAGATTATTCCATCGGAACCTGTTATAATTTAGTAGCGGTTGGTGGCGAGATACCACCAACCGCTCAAGCCGAAGTTATCATCACCAACGTTTACAAAACTAATCCAAATTATGTTCTCAGATTGAATAATCTTGACAATTTAACAGAAAATGTAAAATGGATTTCAATGCCATCTCTTGATTTAAGCAAAGCTAGATTTCCGACACAGCAAAGATGCAATTTAGTTAATCCAATTAAAGGAAACGATGGAAATAGTATTATACCAGAATTCTTAACCAAATCAACAGTTTTCAACGAAAGTAATTTATCAGGGGGGAAAATAAATATGGAACGAGGGTATTGTTCCAAAACTATAGATTTTTATCCGACACAAAATTTTAGAGTAGAAACACAAAAATGTAGAGTGAATCCTTTTAATTTTTACAAATATTCAGTCAGAACAAATAAAGGTAATCAACCAACTCAAAAAAATAAGAATCCGTTTGTTTTGGTGAAAAAACAAGAAGAAAGAGTTTTTTCAACTGGAGAAGTTTTTCAAGACGGCGATTGCGATATATTAGTCCAAAATGCTGCAGGACCCATATGCTCGTTTCCAGTTAATTATTTTAAAAATACCGGTAACGGTGTTCTAACTTTTCGAGGAAAAACTGATGTTCAAGAATATGGAACGTACTATAAAGCTAGTGATGTTGGTTTAATTTCTACTTTTACAGTTACACAGCAACCTGGAGATCAAACAACTTACAAAACAGGAACATATACTAACATTCCTCCTGTTTCTGTGACCGGGACAGGGACCGGGGCTACTTTTGACATAGATTTGAGAGCTGTTTATCAACCAAATCAAAATATTTATGCTCCTCGAGTAGAATTAAAAACTGTCAACCAAGGCAAAGATTATAATACAGGGGATGTCTTAACATTTTCGGGAACCAGTATTGGTCTCGATTCTGATTATAAAATCCAAATTACAGAAGTAGAAATGGAGAGTTTTACTTTTGTTTCCATCCCAATGAATGCCAAATATCAATTAGCACCGGACCCTATTAATGCTTCAGAAAACGATTTTCCAAACAGAGGATTTATTGTGGAAGCTCAACTACTACAGCCAGGCGGAGCTATAGAATTTGCACCGACAGCCAATTCAGCTGGATTCGGAATGGAACTAAATAGAAATATTTATTTTTATCAAACAAACACAAAAAAAGGAGAATTAACAAATAATGCATATTATAATAATTTAGTCGAATTTTTAAAAAAAATTCAGACAGCTGCCCTTAACAGAAATACCACTACACCAATAAATAATAAATTGATATATGCAACACCTACTAGTATCCAGGATGTAGAATATTCAGGTAGTCTCCCGGCACCTGCTTCTCTTGGGATTAACCAGGGGACTAAATTAGGATTTAATTTTTTAAATTATTCTGACATGGTTCTTTCGCCTTCTCCTCCCCAACTTGTCTACGGGGGTGAAATTATTAGTAATAACAAAATTCTAGTGGAAGTTATGGCAGATCTAGGTATAAATGAAACAGATGAAGTAGAAAACTTTTTTATCAATAATAAGAACGGGATAGATACAAATATTACATTTATAAAATCTTTACAATACACCAGTTTGAATTATTCTGAAGAAAATAATAATTCTGTTGAGAATAATTCAGAAATAGTTCTTGGAAAATTCATACCCTATTCTAATTTTACTTCGATGAGGATTAGAAATGGAAATTTACCAGATCCAGAAACAATAGATAAAACCTACTATAATTATAACAGATTTCAATTGATTCCTTACGGACTCAATAATGTCTATCAAGCTAAAATTGGAACACAATAAATATTAATCTTAATATTTATTGTTTATTGTTTTTCTGTTTTTCTTATGAAAGAGGGAAAAGAAATCAACAGAAAGAGGGAAAAGAAATCAACAGAAAGAGGAACGATCCATAATACCAATATGATTAATGTTCTGTTTCATAATATTAAGTAGAATATTTTCTTCGTCTTCGATAATGTACGGAGGTTCACTCAATAAACACTCAAAAGAACAATAACACCCTTTCCATCCTCCGTGACGATGAGGGAACCGGATGGCGTGAGATAAATCTGGAATAAACCCATTGCAACCGTCGCATTTCCCTGTAAACCAAGTCATACCGACAGACGGATCATATAGTTCTTCGTCATCTTCTCCTTCCAAACATTCGCACAATAACATTCTGCAGGGTCCTTTTCCTTTTGGACCAGAACAACAGTCTCTTCCAACTATTCTGTTTATCGGTCCCCATACTCTTTCTGGTGTTCCGATTTTAACTTTGGCTTCTTTGCTTTCTGCCTCGTTACTGACCATTAAAAATGTATTAATAGATTCTTTAATGTTTTCCGGAAGATCTTTGTAGAAAAAACTTTTGTCATCATCGTCATCTCTCTTATCTTTAGAAACAAATTCGTAGAAAAAACTTTCAATATACTCTGGTAGTTTATCATATTTAACTAATTCTTTAGCGTCATATGTTTCCCCAACAGGAATACTGGAAAGCAGAGAAATATTTTCTCCTTCCGACAAACTAATCCAATAAGGTGCTTCGTACTTATCAGAATTAAAAGTTTTTTTACTTTCTAAATATTTGATCAAAACATCTGTATGTCTATCTTTGGAATCATTGATATAAGTTTTCATATTTTCCATTAAGGATTCAATATCTTCGTTAGTTAATTTATGCTCGTAGCTGTAAAGTAAATTTTCCGCCACTAAAGAATAATTAGACTCATTCTTTTTGTAAAAGAGAAGAGATAACATACTAATAATATCGCTCAAATATCTTAATTTTTGAACAATATATTTGGTAATTTGGTTTGAGGTGACGAAATCTCTGCACAACATAATAATGACACAGTCCAAATCTTCCTCTTCGTCAAAAGGTTCTAGTAAAGTTTTAACACTGTCAGATTTTACTTTTTCCTGATAAATATAATCACAGACATCACCAAGTAAATTGAAAAAAACTTCTTCGTCACTAGTTCTAGCTTTTATCACTAGTGTTTCAATAACTGTTTTATTATGTTTATCGTCGTCTTTTTTAAGATTATGGTAAAGTGTTTCCATAATAGTTTTGGTTCTACCCAATTCCATATTTTTATTATAATCTAAACTTGGATTTATTGTTTTCATTTTTAGAAGAAAGAAATTATTTTAAAATCAATTCTTAAATTAAAAATGTCTTTTGCGACACCTACAGATTTATCTTTTGCCGGCAGCGCAGCTAAGAAATTAAAAGAAGGAGTTCCGTTAGAAAGAAATGAAATAGCAGCATTAACTGCCTTATTTATGCAAAATAAATATTTTGCTCATATCAAATTTGGGATAGAAAACGGAAGAATTGAACCAGAAGAAATCATTAAAAATGTCAGAAAAGCAGACACTGAAAAATTCGAATTTGTTTTGATGTTAGGATTTTTACTTCGCAACGGATTAGATCCAAATTATTATTTTGAAGGACCTTATAAAATTAGAATTCATATTGCTGTTTTCATTCATACTCTTTCCGGAGGTAGCGATTTTAGAGATTGTATTTTTGACACCCTACAATCTCTCGGAAGTAACTTTTTATCTATTGCTTATACTGGAGGAAGAAGCGATTCCAAAACAGTTATGGATATTATTGATTACAAAAAAGCTCCAGAAAATATCAATCTGAATAAATATTTCTTTGACACACAACCTCCGGAATCTTATAATATGGATTGGAGAGATATCAGGAACATTATTTTGGACAAAAAATTAGATTTTTTAAAAACTATTGGAAATGATCCTCTTAAATCTCTAACTATTTTTAATATGGTGGTTACTTCTAGCTCTGTTAATTTGATAGATAATTCAGAAAATGTCTGTTTTTTCTGGAATAGCTACAGCGGGATGCAGCAATCTATCTATTTATCTATTAATGGTCAAAATTTTGATGTTTTTCAACATATTTTAGATAAAGGAGCTGAATTAGATTATATGTCAATGACAGAATTAATTTGTCGTCATAATTTAGCCGGAGATGACACTATTCTAAGAGGTGCCTATAGTCAAATGATTTCTTATGCTATTAAAACCGGAGCTAAAATTGATAACCGACAACTTCAGATGTTGTCCATCGAAGGTTCGGTAGATTTGCTAGACGGAATCAGAGAAAGCTATCGAAATCCGGAATGGAAGAAGATTTGCAGAAAAACACAAGTTAAGAGCGGATTTGCCAACAAAAGATTACGTCAGATTGCTTTCGATCTCAATATTGATTTTGGACTTTCGGCTGGTGAAATTTGTGACAAATTAGAAAAAATTAGCAATGTTGATAGATTGACTTATTTTGATACAGCTATGGAAAGACAAAAAGAAAGAATCGCCAGAAGTTTGATTGAAGCAGGAGATGTTAGAGAAAATGACACATTAGAACGTTTTCGATGCAATAATAGAACCACCTTAATTAATAATCCGTATGCTTACAATGACGGACGTGTTGGTTTTTACGTAGATGACACCGGAGAATTATGGTGTTTTACATCAGATTTATTTGATTCTTTGATTGCCACTGGCATTAATCCTTACACTAAAAAAGCTCTTCCCGATTCTTTCTTAGAAACTATTAAATCTCAAGTTAATGTATTAGAATTCTTAGGTCTGAAAAAGGCAAAAGATCAAAGATCTGTAGATGAAAGTTTAAAAGAAGTTTTCGATGCTAGGAATGAGATTGACAATAAATACAGTGACGGGATTTATGACACTTTCATTAACGAAATGTCTATTATTGCTAGAGTTAGAGAAGTTGATGTCAGAGGAAAATTGAAACCATCTGATATCAAAAGTATTATGACTTCTTTCTTAAATTTAGCTTTTTTCTATTTTTCTGATTGTAAGAATATGATTAGATTAGAATATACTCCTAATGGTTTGTTGACAGAATTGACAGAAAGAGAATTGTCTGTTCAGAATTTCAGAAATGTTCCTACAGGTTTTACCTACGGTAATTTAAGATGTTACAAGATTTTTAGTGAAATGAAAATAATTGATTATCTAAGAGATGGTAAATTTGTGGAAATATTTTATGTATTAATAGCTTATCAATTTATGAGTTTTATGAAAAAAATGATGAATAGTAAATCTGATACAAAGGTTACATTTTTTGATTTAGAAGGTCTTCCAAAAACTATTGAAGATGTTGTCAAACAGACTTTCGATTTACCTCCTTAAATTATTAACAATTATTTATATTAGAATATAAATAATAAGAAATTAGGCTAATCTTTTTTTGGTACTTTTATAGGTTTTGTCAAGATAAGCCGATAATTTTCTGGATCCTTTATCTAAGAATTTCTTTGCTAGATAAGGAGAAGAAGATTCTATTAGAATGGCAATCATCAATCCAATCCAAACTATGTAAATTGATAAGAGATCAATATAAAGAGTATTAGAATCTTTTAAACCATTGCCGTTTGGATCTGATAGTTCTGACAGAAAAACAGCATTGTAGACAAAATAACCAAATAAAAGACATAAAAATAATATAGATAAACTCAATTTTTTGTATTTAACAAATGTATAGACCCATATTAAATTTATAACGACCAAAACCCAAGTTAATGCAAAAATTTCATTATTATTAATCTCTTTGGATTTCCATAATAATATACCAAATAATACGTAAGATGCTAAGAAAACAGTAATGCAAAAATAAAAAGGTGGAGTGATCCAGAATTCCAAACAATATATATATTTGAAATATGGAAATGTCAACTGCAAGAACACAGCAATAGTTACAGGAATATATGTATAATTTACCGGGTTCATCTTTTTATGTTAAAAATGATTTTTAAATTAATCTTTTTATTGTCAACGCATCGAACAAGATGACCAGCAAGATTAACAAGGTTATTGGAGATTTCCTTAAGAAAGAATTCATTCCGTTCTTTGGAACTGAAGCAATCAAATTTTTGTCTCTCGATTTTGACACTGAAAGCGAAACTTACAACAAACTACTTGAGCATCTTTCTCAAAAATATGACGAAACTTATGTGAATATTGCCAAGAAGCGTTCTCCTCGAAAAACTCCCAAGAAAGATGAAGAAGCAGATGTTGATTTGACTTATGAAGAATATGCGGAAAAACAGGAGAAGAATCCTGATGATCTTCTCTGCTCTTGGATCTTTGGTCGCGGAGATAAGGCTAACAAGCATTGTGCTCGTGTTATCATCAACAAAGATATTTGGTCTGAGAAGCATATTACCGATTACGAAGTTCGCTGTGACAAATGCAAGCGAAACAACAGTGAAAAAGCCAATGCGACCAACAAGGGTCGTTATCTCAAGATCAAGATTGGAAATCAGGTGAAAGGAACACCGACTCCAGGTGTTTCTCTTCCGGAAAGTGAAAATGATGTCCCAAGTATGCATTCTATTACAGGTCTTAAAGAAGGTGTAGTTTCTCCGACTCCAGAAAACTTCCTGGCAGGACAAGATACTGGGAACGTGACTCCGACTAAAGCCAAGAAGCGGAAATCCCCGGAGAAACTCAAGATCAAGAAAACCAAGCACGGTGCCAAAGATGGTTATACCGACTATCGAAGCAGTCAGAAAATCAATGGTTACTATATTTTGGTCCGGAAGAATCACGAAGAAGATGAGTTCACCTTCGGCGGAAAATTCGAGAATGAAGATGATTTCGACGATACACTATATATACAAGGTGTAATTAAATTGGATGAAGATGATTTGAGTGAACTAGAGAAGTATTCCTACAAATACAAATATTGTGGTGCATCGAAAAAGAAATCTCCAGAGATTCCCGAAATCCCGGATCTTGATGACGAAGAGGAAAACGTCGACGAAGATGAAAACGTCGACGACCTGCTAGCAGGTCTAGACGTTAATTAATGAACTTTATTATATTATATAAAGTTTAAATAAATTCGCATTTCAAATGCAAAGAACTAGTTTTGAAAAATCATTAGCCTTTTTAGCACCTAACTTAAATGCGGGTAAGAAGAAAAAAGTAGTTAGCCCTGTTAGAGTTCCAGAACACAATGAAGAAGATTTGCTAGACATAGAAAGTCTTCTCAGAGGTGATTCTCCGGTCTCTATTCCAAAAGACGACAGAGAAGAGGAAGAGGTTAGAAGCGAGAGGAGTTACGACGGCGAAGACGACAGAGAAGAGGAAGAGGTTAGAAGCGAGAGGAGTTACGACGGCGAAGACGACAGAGAAGAGGAAGAGGTTAGAAGTGACGACGAAGACGACAGAGAAGAGGAAGAGGTTAGAAGTGACGACGAAGACGACAGAGAAGAGGAAGAGGAAGAGGTTAGAAGTGAGAGGAGTTATGATGATGACAGAGAAGAGGAAGAGGTTAGAAGTGAGAGGAGTTATGATGATGACAGAGAAGAGGAAGAGGTTAGAAGTGAGAGGAGTTATGATGATGACAGAGAAGAGGAAGAGGAAGAGGTTAGAAGTGACGATGAAGATGACAGAGAAGAAGATAAATTAGAAGTCAGAAGTGATTATGATAGCTCTGACTTTGGAGAAGATAGTCAAGACGACGAGGATATCAGAGATGAGATAGAAATCACAACTCGTAAAGGAATCCAAACTTTGACTCCTAAAAGATTCAAAATAAAAGTTCCTAGATCTCCTATTGTTAAGAAAGAAATCACAGAAATCACCGATAAATTAACAACATATCGTTATAATATTATTAAATTTATTTTTAATGAAGAGAATTCTCTTATCGATTACGTCATCTGTTTTGACCCCAACGGAGAAATTGTATTTGTTGAGCTTGACAAAGAAAAAGTTAAGGTCTTTGATGAGGAAAAAGTTATTAAAATCAACTACAAAGATGAAGGAAATACTATGTCTTCTTCCTTTATTGAAGGCGTCAGGAACAAAATAACTTACGATGTCTATGGAGTTATTTTCTTTGACGGGATTGATTATGTAATTATGAAACGAGATTCTGAAGGAACCATTGTTTCAGATACATATACAACTGCTGATACAACACTAGATAAAAAAGCTAATATTCCATTTGTCTACTCGATTATTAAATTAAGCCATCTCTTAAAATCTCCTTTAGAAACTATTAAGAGAACTAAACTAACTTATCAAGTGATCCAAAATCAGCAAATCAACACTAACAAGAGTACCATCAGGAATTTGATGGAAACTACTAAAGAATTAACAGATAAGATTTATCATTTTGATAAAGTTTACAAGAGAGTTACTAAAGATATTGTAGCAGATTGGAAGACTCTTTCTTCATATTCTTCAGATTACTATAGTAAGTTTCACGATGACGAATTAACGGAAGAAGACAAAGAATCATTCGACCAAGTGACTGTCAATATGTTTGTTAGATTTCAGATTTTTAACGAGCAAGTAGAAAATGTTAACAATCTCTATAAAGCAATCGATAGAATCAATCATTCTATTTTTACTATCAACGAAACTATTTTAAGATTAGAAGAGAAGAATGACAAAATTAAAAACAGAATTATTGAGATTGACGAGATGCAGGAATACATCTAAAAATGATTTATAATATATTTGTAATATTATAAATATGTACATTTACGGAAGCCATAGACAACGATCTAGAGGGTGGTCAGAACCAAGGGCATTTATGTTAATTTTAACTGGTCCCAAAGAAAAAAGAGAAAGACTTCTTGGATTTTAAAATTTTATATCAAAAAGAACTAATTATTAAAAAATGAGTTTTTTGAGCAACTTTAAAATTAAAGCTAATAAGATAACTGAAGAAAAAACTAATATTGAAACCGTTGTCAGTTTATTCTTTTACTTTTTACTAGCACTTTCTTACTATATCAAGAAGAATTTTAAAAATAATTATTTTCTAGCTTTGGTGGCTGTTTCTTTCGTAATCTATCGTTATTTCTCTGGAAGATCCGGTGGTTCTGATAGAATAGACGGGATGGAAGTTCCTAAAATTCAAAATAACTACGATCTCAATTTAGATTAATATGATAATATTTACCATTATTATTATATATTTAAAAATATATCCTTTTTTGATATTTGAGATAATCAGAAATAATTTGATATTCTGTTCGATGAAATTTAAATATATATTTTTTAACACTAGACTCTACCCCTCTATTCTTCAAAATATTATAAATAACTTCTTGTAAATTTAAAACTACTTCCGATTTTCCCTTCTTAACCATCACTAGATTACGATGATAATAATATCTACTTTTTGTATCTTTTTCGTATAACTGATATATTTTTTTCTTACATTTTAAATAATTGTTTTCATTAATTTGATAATAAATATTATAGTAACATTTTTCATAAAACAGAGACAAAGAAAAAACTTCTAATTTTAAATAATCTTCTAAGTCGTTTACCTTCAAAAAATTACTTTGATATCTAGTAAAATTTCTAACAAATTCTTCTCTTTTACATTCTTCTAATAGAGACATCAATTTTTTTCTATGATCCAACGAATACAAACCAAGATAAATTTTTTTACTGAAGAGAATAATACTCTTAAAAACTAATTCTAAATCTTTAATCTTAATAATAGATTCTAAAATAATATCTTGAAAATCATCATAAAAATAATGAATAATTTTTTTCAAAATTAGGTTTCTTCTCGAAAATACATCTTCAAACATTTTATTAGATTTTGCATTATTCTCTTAGTTTCTTTTTTATTAGCATTGAGAAACAAAGTATATTCTATTTTATCATATTTTGAACTAAATAGAAAGATAACATATAGACAAGAACGAAAGTATAGAGGAGTTTCATCGGATTCAAATAATAAGTAGAATCAAATTGTTCTTTACTATAATAATATAAAAATAAATAAACTAATATAATAAACAGTAAAATTCCAAACTGTTTCAGATATTCTGAAGTTTCAAAACCGATCCTTTCTTTAAAAAAGATAGAAACAAATAAACATCCTAATGTAGCTATACTAAAAACCAAAATAGTGATACCATAATCATTTCCTTTGAAGCTTTCCCAATTTCTAATAACAAAACTAGCGAACCAAAAACCAAGGACTTCTGTTAGAAATAAAAACAATATTCTTCCGTTATTTGTTAGACTAAAAATACCATATCTATTAATTTCTAATATTCCCAAATCATATTTATCTAAAATTTTCTTATCAAGTTTACCCATTTTATTAGTTCTAAAATTATCGAATATCTTTTTTATCCTATGAATAAAGAAGACAAAAATTAAACTTTAAAAAGTTGATCAAATTCCTTGATATCAGTCATACATTTCTTCAAAGCATTATCTGAAATATCATTGATGGAACTAAAACATTTAATATTAATATTATTTACTTCGCAAAATTTTTTAATAATAGCACAAGAAACATATTCTGGTCTGGAAGAATATAAAATATCTTTTTTCTCTAAAATTTGATTAGTGATATCTATAATCCTATCCTTATATTCTGTTAAATTATTCTTTCGACATTTGACTTCAATATAAGCAACTGGAGACAAAATAACAATGGAAGCATAATTAAAAGCATCGTCAGAAATATTTGATGTTAGAGAAGTACCGGAAGCTAATTTTAAACACCAATTGACATCTTTTCGCGAAAGTTTTAGTTTTTTGGCTAATTTTTGTGGATTAAAATCACTATATCCACATTCTAAATAAGCAGCATAAATTTCAACAAAAGTATTTTTTGCGTCATTTCTAACTTTTTTACCAGTCATTGTTTCTTTTTCGGTTATATTAGATTTGGCTTTAGAAATAACTTCCATCGGAACACCCTCAATAGAATCAAGTAAATTCATTTTGCCTCCAGAAATTCGAGGACAATTTTTAGTATATTCTAATTTAGTATCTACTACATTATCTAACATTAGCCCGCATAACTCACAGACATTATTTACGATTTCGTGTTGACAATTACTAAAAGTCTCCATTTTTGAGTGTGTTTTTTGTATATTATTTTTTCATTTTAACTTTTTGATTTTCCTTTTTACTCTTTTCATCATATAATAAATATGATGAAAATATTATTTTTGATTAATACATATTGAACTTTACAATATCAAATTTTGAATTCATCTCTGATAACAGTTTTGACACCCAGTTTCTTAGCTTTGGCTCCTTTGGATTTATCCAAATCTTCTGGTTTTCCATAGACCAATAGATCCGTTTTCGTACTGACTGAATCCAAAACTTTGCCACCCAAAGATTCAACTTGGTCTTTCAGTTTGGCATCTCGAAATCCAGTAAAGACATATGTTTTTCCAGACAGCTTTCCTTTTTTTGTTTCAAATTTCTTGATTTTATAGTATGGGTTCTCCTTCAAAAACTTCAAAAATTGCGGAAAATGCTCCAAAAATACTTGACTACTTTTATCTGAGAAACCCTCCACTTTTTTTAGATTTTCCAAAGTGATGATTTTTGGGTTTTCTAGTAGATTTGAGTAGGTTTCGATTACCATACGCAACTTTTTCTCCCCGTAACCGTTCCCGAAAATTAGACTCGCTTTCATCACTGTTTCCAGTGGAAATTCTTGGTCTAGTGTATCGTTAATAGCCTGGTAAACTTTGGTTGCTGATTTTTCCTGAAACCCCGGAATCTTCATAATATCATCAATTGTGATGTCAACAAAATCAGAGAATTTTGTGTACCCCCCTTCATAAAACTTCGTCACTAAACCGATACTGACTCCCGGAACATCAAGAGCATTGAACACGTGTAATAGCCGTTTAATTTCGATTTCATCGTTGACTTTGTTTTCGTTCAAAAGTATATCAACATGAGTGTCATTCCAGCGGTATTTTACGTCTGTTGGA
>Ga0080013_1002164_pt1 | contig 23841 bp, 31 predicted proteins | sample ETNvirenome_6_85_FD_69236 | JGI IMG/M metagenome (GOLD analysis project Ga0080013, IMG submission 69236) | Marine viral communities from the Pacific Ocean - ETNP_6_85 (SPADES assembly) (version 2) | ecosystem: Environmental > Aquatic > Marine > Oceanic | place: Pacific Ocean | collected 2013-06-19
AAAAGAGGATTCGATGAAGCGGCACTGGGAGAAAGAGGCTGCAAAACCCAAACGTGAGCCCGAACCAGAAGACCCTGAAGCAAAACGAGAGCGCGAAATAGCATTTGGACAAGCGATGTCTCGTGGCGACTACGGAAAACTCGATTAATTTTTACTTGACTTTCTCTCAAAAACCTAGTATAATATACGGTATATGAAGTTTGCACATATTGCGGATACCCATATCCGCAACCTTAAATATCATAAAGAATACCAAACAATTTTTAATAAAATTTATGAAACTCTTAGACAAGAGCAAGTAGATTACATTATTCATTGTGGTGATATTTGCCACACCAAAACTCAAATCTCTCCTGAATATGTGGAAATGGCTTCAAATTTTTTATTAAGTTTAGCCGACATCGCGCCAACATATATTATATTAGGAAATCATGATGGCAACTTAAGAAATGGAAACCGACAAGATTCGATCACTCCGATTATCGATGCGTTAGCACACAAAAACTTACACCTTTTAAAAAAATCTGGTGAAACAATTCTTAATGATAAGTTCACTCTTAATGTTCTTTCAGTGTTCGATACTGATAATTGGTCCAAGCCATCCAACAAAACCAGCACAAGCATCGCCCTTTATCATGGATCAGTAACAGGATGTATGACCGATATTGGCTGGAAGATGGACCACGGCGAACATGACATATCGATCTTTAAAGATTATGACTATGCTATGCTTGGGGATATTCACCTCGAAAATCAAATACTCGATAAAGCTGGCCATATTCGTTATGCTGGCTCAACCATCCAACAAAACTTTGGTGAAACCACATGTAAGGGTTTTTTACTTTGGGACATTAAAGATAAAGAAAACTTTACTTGTAAGCCATTTTTATATACAAGCCCAAAACCATTTATATCAGTCCCATTAACCGCAGATGGAAAAGTTCCAGAAACAGAAATTCCAGAAGGCTGTCGTCTACGACTTATCGTAGAAAATAGTATTTCTACAACGGCTCTTAAAAAAGCAGTTGATGTTGCAAAGAAAATTTACAAGCCTGAATCAGTTTCTATAATAAACCGTTCAAATTCTTCAAATGGAATCGATGTGGACGATGACTTTAAACGGGAGGATCTTCGTGATGTCACCGTTCAGGAAACTTTAATTCGTGAATATCTATCAGACTATAAGTTGACCAAAGAATTGGACAGCCGCATTTTAGATCTCAACAAAAAATATAATGAGATTGCAGAAAAGAATGATGAGACTTATCGCAATATGAATTATGAAATACTGGAATTGGAATGGGATAATCTTTTTAATTATGGCAAGAAGAACAGGCTAGACTTTACAAAATATACTGGAATTACAGGGATTTTTGGGAAGAACTTTTCTGGCAAGTCAAGTATTGTTGACTCGCTTTTGTTCACGATTTATAACTCAATTTCAAAGAATTCACGTAAGAGCGTGAACATTGTCAACAATGATAAGACTGAGGGTTCTGGTCGGGTAAAGATTAAGCGCGGGAATAAAGTTTATACAATTTCTCGAAAGGTTGAAAAATACCTTAAAAAATTAAAAGGCAAAGAAACAGTTGAAGCTAAAACAATATTAGATTTTAAATGCACTGATCTTCTTACCGAAGAAACACATTCGTTAAATGGATTAACCAGAGCAGATACAGATCGGAATATTGTTAAGTATTTTGGAACAATAGAAGATTTCCTTTTGACCTCGATGTCGTCCCAACTTGGAGCATTAAATTTTATCGGAGAAGGTTCAACCAAGCGTAAAGAAATCTTAGCCAAATTTTTGGATCTTGATTTGCTTGACAAAAAATTTAAGAGTGCGAAAGAAGACGCAACCGATCTTAAAGCCGCAATTAAATTATTTGATAATATGGATTATGACGTTGAGATCAAAAAATATGAAAAGGAGATGTTGAACAACGAATCCATCACAGAAGCTCGCAAAAGCCAATGTCAAAGATTAAAATTAAAAGTAACGGAAGTCGAAAAGGAAATTTTAGCATTAGAAGATAAGATCCAGTCTGCACCCACAGAATTGATAGACATCGGTGAACTCGAAACAAAGATTAAAAAATGTAAAAAAAGCATTTCTGATTATGACACCAACATTCGTGATACGCTAGAATTAAGGGAAGTGAACGAAGAAAAGGTTGTAAAGGCCGAAAAGTTTATAGATGATTTTGATTTTGATGCTTTGACTTCTCAAAAAGATGAATACTCTGAAATCTCTCAGCATCTTGATACTTTAATAAATCAGATGGACAATGATGAAAGTCAAATTGATAGATTAAATAAACAAATAGGATTGTTGAAGGAAGTTCCGTGCGGAAAAGAATTTTCTCATTGTAAGTTTATTAAAGGAGCTTACGAAGCCAAAGAAAAGGTCGAGCTTGTTCAGTTGTCGGTCAACAACAATAAAAAAGTTAGAGAAACCTTATCAGAGAAAACACAGTCCATAAAGATAAATAACATAATTCAGGACTTGAACAAGTTTGATAAATTCTTAAATATTAAGAAAAGTCTTGAATCCGAAATAAAATCGTCTTATTTAATAATAGAAAATCTTGAATCTAAAAAATCGGTATCAGAACACGAACTGAAAGACCTGAGAAACAGAGAAAAACTATACGAAGAAAACAAAGAAGTAATTGAGAACATAAGCAAAGTCATCACAGAAAAAAATACTAAATACAAAACTTTAAGTTCTTATACAAAAACCCATGACGAATGTGAAGAAATGCTATTGGATCTTTATAAGAATCATGGCTATTATGAGCAGAAGATTGAGAACTTAAAGGAGCAGAAATCTCAAAAAGAACAGACACAAAATCAATATGAAGCGTATGATCTTTATATGCGAGCGATGCATCCAAACGGTATTGCATATGATATTATTAAAAAGAGTTTGCCGGTTATTAACTCTGAAATTTCAAAAGTGCTTGCGAATGTGGTAGACTTCGAGGTGTTCTTTGAAACGGAAGATAATCGTTTGGATATCTATATCAAACACCCTGACCGTGATCCAAGTCCATTAGAAATGGCAAGCGGTGCAGAAAAAACAGTTTCGTCGATGGCGATCCGTTTAGCATTCATCGCAGTGTCTACAATTCCACGTAGTCAATTATTTGTTCTTGATGAACCAGGAACTGCTCTCGACGAAGAACGTATGGAAGGTTTTACAAGGATTCTTGAAATTGTAAAGTCTGTATTCAAAACGGTTATGTTAATTTCACACTTGGATAACTTGAAAGATTCCGCAGATTCTATCATTAATATTGAAAAGAAGAACGGATACGCAAATGTGAACTGTTAACAGAACAAGAAACTATTTATAAGGAGGTGATATATTATGAAAGATTTAGAAATCAAAGACATTTTTGAAAAAGTTAGCGATGGCGTAGCCGGAATTACTGGCGTTGTCATTAATCTCGTTGCTCTCGCTATTCTTGTTGAGGTTATTTACGGCCAAGGCATCTTTGGAATGGGCGTGATTGGCAACATTACAAAGCTCGTCAACGACATTGGTTCAAGCGGCTTTGCTGGTCTAGTTTCTCTCCTTGTACTTGTTGTACTATTTAAAGGAAAGAAATCCTCATGAGCGAAGTAATCAAACCAATTTTCGATAGATTAATGGGAAAAGTCATTTCCCGTAAATTCACAGTATTCTCACTCGCAACTTTATTTTTATATCTTGGCAGCATCACTGGCGAGCAATGGGTTGCTATATCTTTGGGTTATATCGGAATACAAGGTATTGCTGATATTGCCACACAATGGAAATTTGGGAAACAATAATTATGAAATTAACAAAAACAAAACTCCAACAAATTATTCAAGAAGAACTTGAAAAAGTTGTTAAAGAATATGGAGCACCAGTATTCAGTCCGAAAAAAGAAAAATCGCAATATGCACGGAAAATGCCGGTGGCTGACGAAGATGATCGAACTGAGCTTGAAAAGGCAGTTTCAAAAGACAAAAATTTAAAAGAAGATGATCTCGATGAAAAAAAGAAATGGATGCAAGACATCAAAAGCACTGGCGAATGTACTCCTTATACGAAACCAGGATGCAAAGGTAAAGCAAAAGCATTTGCCAAGCGAGCACAAAAAGGCGATGTTCGTGACGATAATCTCAAAAAAGGAAAAAATCCACACGGACCAGGTTGATATATGAAACTCACCATCTCATATTTGCGGCAAATTATTCAAGAAGAACTGGAAGCAGAGCTTGGAGAATATAAAGTTAAGACACCAAAACATTTCAAACCAACTCAAGAACCTGGCACAGCTGATGATGTATTCCATGATTGTATTGCGAGTGTGAAAAAGAGTTTTAAAAAACATGACTATAAGCCGCATAAGGGAAAGAACGTGGAAGATGCAGCCGCAGCAATTTGCACAGATTCTCGCAAAGAAGGTGGAGCAACTTTAGATTGGGGAATCAAACGCAAACGAGAAGTTGAAAAAGCTCGACCAGGAGGAAAGTCTGGTTATGAAAAAGACGTTAAATCCGGTTAGCGAATTAATCGAAGAAGTTCTTGCCGAACAAGAGTGGAACAAGGATTCAGATACTCCTCGCGATTATTCTAAAGAATACAATAAACCTGGTTCAAAAGAGCAGGAAGAACGTAACAAACGAAAGCGTGATAAACGCAAGCACGACAAGGAGTGCGGAGAATGTCCAGAGGGTGAAGAACTTCACCATGTTAATGGAATTGAAAATGATGAAATGGAGTGTCAACCAGTTTCAAAAAATCGGGGAAGAAAAGAAAAGTCTCGTTTAAAGGATGGAGAAATTGTGATAAGAATTACCGAAGAACATGTACGACAAATTGTTCAAGAAGAAGCCGAAGAAGTGCTGCAAGAAATATTACCGGCTTTGGCTGGCGTTGTTGCAAAAGGTGCTGGACTTGCAGGTAAAGGATTGACAGCTGGTGGACGGATGGCGGCCAAGGCTGGATCGGCGGCAGCAAAACAAGCCGCAAAAGTTACTAAATCTTTGGCCAATCAAGCATCAAATAGTTTAAAAAAAGCAGCATCAAAAAAGATGCAATCTGTAACTAAAAATATGGCTAAAAAAATTAGTGGAACTGATGTTAAATCATTCTCTAATCTAGAAGATATGATAAATCAAGTATTAGATCAAGCATCCGATGAAAAATTAAAAGGAGATCCTAACAAACTTATTCAAACCCTTAAGCAATCAATACCAGCACTTAAGCACCTTAAAACAAATCCTGGTGCTATTGTTCCTGGTTCTAGAAAGTCAAAGGACGGAATTGATATTAGCGATTGCCCAGATTGTCGAGAAGATGACACGCCGAGGGATATTGCATGGAAAAAGAAGGGTCCGCCCGGAAGCGACCCAAGCGGCCTCTTCTCTCGGACTGGAGACAAGACGTAAATGACAACTCTTAAAAAAATATGGGCCTTTTTAAAAACTCACTGGTATATTCCGGTGATTATTATTATTGCAATTGTCTTAAAGGGAAGAAACACTAGTTTATTAAAAATCATTGATGCCCAAAAAGAATCTTATGAAAAACAAAAAGCAGCAATTGAAACCGCAGAAAAAGAAAAACAAGAAGCAAAAGCACGGATCGACAAAGAATATAGCGAAGCCACTCAAAAAATAGAAGAAGAATATGCTAAAATGAATAAAGAGATTAGTAATAGGCAAAAAGATATTATTAAAAAAACTGTTAAAAAATTTCATTCTGATCCTGATGCATTAGCAAAAGAACTTTCAGAAAAATTTGGAGTTCAATATGTCCCTCATAAAAACCCTTAGTTTAATCATATTTCTTAATATTTTTATTTGTTCTGTGTCGTTTGCTCAAACAACCACAAGTACAACGGGCAAGTTTACAATATTAAATAAAGGAGATTCTGCTCCATTTGCAGGAACACTTTTTGATCCGGTTGCGACTGCTAAAATATTGGCCGAAAAAGAAATGCAACAACAACGTTGTAAAGCTGATTCAAAATATGAAAAAGATTTACTTAATGCTGCTTGCAAACAAGAAACAGATTTATTAAAATCAGCACTCGAAATTGAGAAGAGAAAAAATAATTTAATTGTAAATGCTCAACAAGAAGAAATCGAAAACCTCAGAAATTTAGCAAAAGGTTCTGATAACACATTTTGGACAGCAATTGGATTTACAGTCGGTGCAGCGGCGTCAATTGCCATATTTTTTGCGGCGGTAGAAATAACAAAATGAAAGACCCAGTACACCTTATTAAAATAGAAAAGGCCATTCAAGGAAAATATGGCGATGAAGCAATTCAAAATCCTAAAGCAAATTGGGATCCAGAAAAAGAAAAAGAATATCTTGAACAAATTAAAAAACTTGCTAAGTCTGAGAAGCCAAAAGAGAAAATCGAAGTTGATGGCGTTTTAATGCCAAAGAAACTATTTAGAAAAGAATCAAAGCGCACTTGTCCAGAATGTAAAATTTATTCTTTTGATATGAGAGATGATTTATATATGGCAAAGTTTAAACGCTGTTATGTGTGCTATTTAAGATCTTGTTTGAAGGAAGAGAATAACGATGGCTGAAAAGAGCAACATTATTGATATTGTAAACGGAATTTCACAAGCAGCTGCAAATGCATATGATGGCGCACTGGATGATAAAGGTGAGCCACAAAAGATTGGACTTAAAAGAGAAGAAGGCGATCTCATTCTTGATACGAGAGTGATTGATGGTTTTAACGTTGGCATTTCTGGCAATATTTTAAACATTAAATATCAAGGAGAAATTATGTTGAAGGACGTTTATAAAGGCGATTTCGAAGGCGAAATGGCACAAAGACTTCAAGATATTGCTTCTTATTTGAAGAAAGAATTTAAAAAGATTACTGGAAAATCTCTTACTTTAACCAAAGAAGATAAAGAACCCAATGTTCTTGTTCAAAGTTTAAGCCGAATCCGTTCATGGGTTCAGGCAAATCAAAAATTTAAGATTGGTGGAATTCCTGATCAAGAAGAAGTCGGAGCAACAGTCGAAGAACGACTTTCCACAGCAATGAAAAATTGGATTGGGTTTGGTAAAGAGAATTTTCCAAAAACAAAAAAACCTGAAAATGTTAAAGGAAAGCGCGATGAGGAACCACGAACATGATACAACTTTCAAATGAACAAATGAGAAAACTTATTCAAGAAGAAACTGAAAAGTTTTTGGATGAACCTTATGACGAGAGTTTTGATTTAGTTTTAGAAAAGAAGTCAAAAAGACAAAGGCTACAGCAGGCAAGGAAAGCACAAAACCAACAAATTACTCAAGCACAACAAGCTGCTGCTGCTGCCAAAAAAGCTGCCGCCACTGGTACAACACCACAAGAGCCTATGGCTGAACCCCAAGCAGCACCAGCAACATCAACACCCCCCAGCACTGCTGGTGCAAAAAAAATGAAACCAATGCCTGGTTCGCCGGGGATCGCTTACGCAGATGATGATGAGCCTTTGCCGAATGTACAACCCAGTTGGCGACAAAAGCTTGGCAAAGCCTATGGCGCAACTACAAAGGGCCTTTCGGATTTCGCTAAATCCGATTTAAATGTTAAAGGTGGAGAATTTCTTACAAAGACTGGAAAGAATGTTGGTAAGGCGCTAGGAGGCATGGCTGTAGGTGGTATGGGGCTGGCCGGTAGAGGAATTGGTGCTGGGCTTGGTGGTTTGGCTAAAGGAGTGATGGGCCAATTTCAGGGTTCTGGAGCTAAAACTCAAATGCAACAATTAGCGCAAGCACATCACAAACTTCAAAAGTCTGGGATTGATAATCGAACGATTTTACAATTGGCCCAACTTCTTCAAAGTGGAGCACTTGAAGAAAATCAAATTGCAATTAAGAACTTAGCAACAAAGTGTCTTAAAAGTGGCAAAGTCAAAATCATTAAAGAAGAAAAAGAATCCATTACTATTGATGTGTAAGAGGAATAGTAGAGATGAAACAGATAACAGAAGCAACTTTGCGACAAATTATCCAAGAAGAAACTAAAGAGGTTTTAGATGAAATAGCACCTGCGATAGCAGCGGCTGGGATGGCAGGCAGAGCAGCAGGAAAAGTAGCAGGGGCAGCGACTGGGATGGCAGGCAGAGCAGGCAGAGCAGCAGGAAAAGCAGTAAAAGGTGTTAAGAGTGCCAGTGATTTTCTTAAGTCTCGCAAATCTCAATCACAGGTTCAATCAGGAACAACACCTGATGAGATGCAACTATTGTCAAATTTAGATCAGGCTTTACAAAATTATGCGAAAAAAGGAAATCTCGCTAGTGGCCAAGTTGGTATGCTAATTCAACGCCTCCAAGCCTTACTTACACCAAAACAGCCGTAATAACTAAAGATAAGTAAAAGAATAAAGAGCTTCTAACATACTATTTAATATGGATGTCACAATATCTTTCCAAAAAAGACCTTGTTAAAGAAATTGTTAAGTGCGGCAAAGACCCCGTCTATTTTATTGACAATTACTGCAAAATTGCTCACCCTCAACGTGGGCAAATACCATTCAAGACTTGGGATTTTCAGCAAGAATTATTGCACAAGTTTAACGATTATCGCAACAATGTGATACTAAAATCAAGGCAGATGGGTATCTCAACTATTTCTGCTGCATATGTGTCGTGGATGATGCTTTTTCATCGCGATAAAAATATCCTTGTTATTGCCACAAAATTTAGTACAGCAGCAAATCTTGTTAAAAAAGTTAAAGCAATGATTAAGCTATTGCCTCCGTGGTTTGATCAGATTGCATCTATTGAGATCGACAATCGTTCTTCTTTTGTTTTGAACAATGGTTCTGAAATTAAAGCATCTTCGACATCAACGGATGCCGGTCGTTCAGAAGCGTTATCATTACTTGTTATTGATGAGGCCGCACACATTGAAGGCTTTGATGATTTATGGACAGCACTTCAACCAACGATGGCCGCTGGTGGTCGATGTATCGCTCTTTCATCCCCAAATGGTGTGGGAAATTGGTTTCATAAAACATATATTGCATCTCAAACCGGAGAAAACGATTTCCATCCAACAAAACTTCACTGGACACTTCATCCCGAAAGAGATCAAGTCTGGTTTGACGAAACCACTCGAAATCTTTCAAGGCGTCGTGTAGCTCAAGAATATGAATGTAACTTTAATGCTTCCGGAGAAACGGTAATTCATTCAGATGATTTAGAAAAGTTATCTCAAATTTGTATAGAGCCAAAATATCAAACAGGCTTTGATAGAAATTTTTGGATTTGGGAAGAATATAAGCCAGAGAACAAATACTTACTTGTGGGTGACGTTGCTCGTGGTGACGGTAATGACTTCTCTGTATTTCATATATTTAATACAAAGACAATGGAACAGGTTGCCGAGTATCGAGGGAAACCCACAACCGATCTATTTGCGAGGATTTTATTCGACGCAGGAAAAGAATACGGAGAAGCGATGCTCATCGTCGAAAATAATAACATCGGTTTCTCAGTATTGGAAAAACTCATTGATGCCGGTTATCCAAATTTATATTACTCTACTAAAGGAACTCATGAATATGTTGAACAATACGCAGCCCAAAATGCTTCCAATGTTATTCCGGGCTTTACAACCTCTCAAAAAACTCGTCCTTTAATTGTTGCTAAACTTGAAGAATTCATTAGAAATAAACTAATTACTCTTAATTCTGTTAGAATATATCAAGAATTAAAAACTTTTGTTTGGAAAAACGGAAGACCAGAGGCACAAAGAGGATATAATGATGATCTTGTAATGTCTTTAGCAATTGGCTGTTGGGTTCGAGATACGGTTTTAGAAGAGAATACAAAAGACTTAAATTACAAAAGAGCTTTTTTAAATTCAATGATAAGTTGCAATACAAAAATGAATACATTAATTCCTGGGATGCAGGGCTACAAAAAGGTCGAATCTTTTGATAAAATAAACACTGCTAAAAAAACTTATGAAGAGTTTGGCTGGTTAATAAAAGGATAAAACAAAATGGCATACCCAAATAACACTAAGAACAAAAATACAAAGAATCCAAGGAACGCGGATTCGTTTCTCTTTAAAGCTCTGACAAAACTGCTGTCTGGACCGCTTACCCAACATCAGCGGCAAAATCCTCGACAACTTAAAAGATGGCAACTGGATAAATATAAGTTTCAATCTGCCGCAGGATTAACATTTAAAAAAACCTCATATAATCCATTTGATAATATTTATGCAAATTCCACATCAAATGCTGCCCGAGCCGAACGATACATTGATTTTGATCAAATGGAATATATGCCTGAAATTGCTTCTGGTCTAGATATTTATGCCGATGAAATGACTGTATCGTCACCAGTTCAACCCCTTCTCACAATTAACTGCCCGAACGAAGAAATCAAAGCTATTCTCCATTCTCTTTTTTATAGTGTTCTTAACATTGAATTTAATATATTTGGTTGGTGTCGAAGTATGTGCAAGTATGGAGATTATTTTCTATATTTGGACATTGATGAATCACTGGGTGTTAAATCAGTTGTTGGTTTACCCCAGGCAGAAATTGAACGCCTGGAGGGTGAAGACAAAACAAATCCAACATATGTTCAATTTCAATGGAATAGCGGAGGTTTAACGTTTGAAAATTGGCAAATTGCTCATTTTAGAATTCTTGGCAATGATAAATATGCTCCTTATGGAACATCTGCATTGGAAGCATGTAGGCGTATTTGGAGACAACTTCAATTACTTGAAGATGCAATGATGGCCTATCGTGTTGTCCGGTCGCCTGAACGTAGAATTTTTTATATTGATGTCGGCGGGATTGCAGAAAAAGAAGTAGAACAGCATATGCAAAGAATTGTTACTCAAATGAAACGAAATCAAGTTATTGATCAAGAAACTGGTCGAGTTGATTTGCGATATAATCCCATGAGTATTGATGAAGATTATTTTATTCCAGTTCGCGGTGGAACGTCCAATACAAGAGTTGAGTCATTACCAGGCGGCACTTATACAGGTGATGTTGATGATGTAAAATATTTAAGAGATAAATTATTTTCGGCTCTTAAAATTCCTGCATCTTACCTTACTCAAGGAGATGAAGGTTCAGAAGATAAAACTACGTTAGCTCAACGAGATATTCGTTTTGCTCGTACAATCACCAGATTGCAGCGAAGCGTAGTTTCTGAGCTTGAAAAAATTGCAGTAATTCATCTATACACGCTGGGATATAAAAATAAAGATCTTATTTCGTTTAAATTAAGATTAAATAATCCTTCAAAATTAGCTGAGTTGCAAGAACTTGAGCATTGGCGTACCAAATTTGAAATAGCTTCAACAGCGACAGAAGGATATTTTAGTCGTCGTTGGGTTGGGAAACATATTTTTGACTTATCAGATGAGGAGATTATTCGCAATCAACGGGAAATGTTTTATGATAGAAAAATGGATGCTTCGCTTGAACAAGCTGCTATGCCTCAAGAAGCAGCAGCAGCTGGTGGTGAAATGGCTATGGGCGGTGGTGGTGCAGCCGATATGGGCGGCATGGGCGGCGAAGAAATGGGGGCTGAAGTTGGTGGAGAAGAAGAAACACTTTTAGCGGCTCCCGGAATGGAGGCCGCAGGAATGGAAGAACCGGCACCGGAAGCCGCAGCAATGGCCGCACCAGGTAGCAGAAATGAGCTGCACTGGCGACGACCAGATCAAGCGCCATACACAACACCCGGAGCAAAAGGAAAGAAGTACACACGAGTTAAGTCTGATAAAAGAGATATGGGTGCAAGAAAGCGAAGTTACAAAGGACATTACTCAGAAGAAACAGCAAAAAATACTCCAAGAAACGTTTTTAAGGGCTCATCTGAACTTAACCAGCTTGCAAGAGGAATTTATGAGAATTTAGAAACTAATTATGATAAGAAGTATAAAAAAGAAGAACTTCAGATTTTGCAAAATGACGTTGAAATTCAGCGAATAATTAAAAATCTTGAAGAGAAAAACAATAAGGACAAAAAGAATGGCAAAGTTTAAACATAATAAAAAAAGGAATAGCGCATTTCTTTATGAGGTTTTAATTCAAGAATTGACGAAATCTGTTCTTTCGAAAAATAAAGAATTGCAAAATAAAATAGTTGTTCTTGTTAAAGAATCATTCGCCCCCGACTCTATGATGTATAGAGAATTGAAATTGTATCGGGCGATAACACATACAAAAGATGTAAATTTATTAACTGCTGAGAAAATCATTAATGAAGTAAAGATTCGACATAGAGAGCTTGATAAAAAAGCTTTGTTGTCAGAACAAAATAAAGTTGCTCGAAAAATACGCAAATTTTTATCTGATGGCGCTTTTTCTAATTTTGTCCCAAGTTATAAAGACTTGGCTTCTGTTGCCCAGATTTTTAATAATAAAGTATCCATTAAATCTAAAATTCTATTGGAAAATGAACTCGTAGATAAAATGTCTTCTAAACAAAATAAAGAAAAAATGGTTCCAATGGATAATATTGTCTATAAATCATTTGTTAAAAGGTTTAATGACGAATATAGTGGCAAATTATTGCAAGAACAAAAAATTCTTTTAAACAAATTTATTGCATCTTTTCACAATAATGGGATTGAATTGAAATCTTATTTAAATGAGGAAATCGGAAGACTTAAAAAAGAACTAAAAAAATCTTTCTCTAAAGAAGAATTTATAACTGATTCTCAAATGTTAGAAAATGCAAAAAAAGTATTAAAAACTTTAGATTCATATCAGGAGCTAAAACCAGATAAGGCAATGGTTGAAGAAGTTATAAAAATTCAAGGGCTTGTTACGGAAATACAATCGGATGCCAATTAAGCTTAAAATAGATCCTGAAATTTCTCCTGAAGAAGCTATCGCAGAAACCAAACCTGCTCCTGATGCTGTTATTTCTCTTGAGGTGAGAAAAACTCTTGATGGAAAAATAATGATTTTAGATCATATACACTTGGATATTATTCTTGATACAGCATTAAATAAAATTACTACGTTTCCTAAAAGTGAATTAACAGATGAAGTATATGGATTTCAAAATAAATATTTTAAGTTTTTAACTCAAGATGGTGTTATTCTTCCTGAGAGTGTTCAATCAGGAAATGTTTTTGGGAGTTTAGAAGCCCAATATCCGCCACCTATTGATGAAGGCATTAATAGTACACAAGTTGTATTAATCTCTACAAAGAAATTTCTTGATAAACAAACACCAGCACTTGAGGCTCAAGAGTTTATTGAAAATGAGATTGATGATCATCTCGTGGATCCAACACCAGAAGACTCAACTGAACTTGGTGAAGTACCTCAAGAACCTAAAAAGGGATCAATTACTCCTTACCGGATTCGTCGTTATCTAAGTGGTTATGGATATTATTAATGAATCTATTGCTATTTGTGCTTGCTGCTTATGGACTTACACAAATTATAGTCTATGGAAGAATCTTCCGTAAGATTCGACCGTCGTATCACTTCTTTCATTGCTCTATGTGTATTGGGTGGTGGGTTGGCCTATTTTTGTGGGCGATTAACCCATATACAGAACTATTTACATTTGAATATTCTATAGCTACTGCATTTCTTTTAGGGTGTGTTAGTTCTGGAACATCGTATGTACTGAATATGGTTTTTAGTGATAAAGGAATAAATTTAATAAATCGAGGTGATGGATAATGTTGAAGCGGTTTAGACTACAGCCAGTTAGACGATGTAAATCAGGTTGCAGACCCGTGCGGGTCGCGCCCGCACTTTAATAGGAAGTGAGTTATGAAAATTAGTAAACAACGACTTAAAAAAATAATCTTGGAAGAACAAAAAAGACTTCAAGAAGATTTGGATAAAAATGAAGAAAGCAAAATCGCTCATCTTGCTTATATTTTGTTGGGAAAAACAAGAGAAAAGTTTGAAGATTATTTAGGTGAGTTACCAGAAGAAGAAAAACCATCAGAAGAATTTGATATATTGCATGATGCAGTAAGTCAAGCTTGGAAGGTTGCCGATAAAATTTTAACTGGTGGTGAAACCCGCGATGAACTTCCAGACCTTTTTGAAAATAACAGCGATTGCACCCAAGAAGAAATTTCTAATGCCTTGGACGTAGTTTCTCGTTGTGTGATGAGTGGGAAATCCGAAAGGCCAAGATCAAGAGAAGCTGAATTAGGTGTTATGCCCAAGCGCGTAAGTGCTCCGCCTGCTGGTGTAACATCTGGTGGAGTTAAATGGATTGATGAGGGGGAAGGAAAATGAGTAAAAAATATCTTTTAAGAGAATATTATGAACTATGTTCTGGTGGCGTCTGTCAAGATCTTTTAAGTGAATCTGAAAAGGCGGAAGTTAAAAATGGTGCGGTTTTTCTTTCTGGTGTAATGCAACGTTGTGACGAACAAAATGGAAATGGTCGTGTTTATCCTGCACCTGTTTTGCAAAGAGAAGTTAAAAATTACATGAAAATTGTAAAAGAAAATCGTGCATGTGGGGAACTTGACCACCCTGAAGATTCTGTTGTTAATCTTAAAAATGCTTCTCACATGGTTAAATCCTTATGGTGGGAAGGAAAAGACTTAATGGGAAAAATCAAAGTTCTTTCAACACCAGCGGGACTTATTTTACAAGCTCTTATTGGTGACGGAGTAATGCTTGGCATTTCATCTCGTGGTTTGGGATCCGTTAGTGAATCAAAAGGACAAACACTTGTAGAAGACGACTTTCAACTTATTTGTTTTGATATTGTATCAGAACCCTCAACGCAAGGCGCGTATATGATGATGAATGAATCAAAACAAAAACAAATCTGGTCCAAAGCAGACCGCATAAACCGCTTATTAAATGATATCATAGGAGATAAAAAATGAAACTTACAAAAAGTAAATTACAAAAAATAATCAAAGAAGAAATAGGACCATTAGATGAATTGTTTGGTTTTGGAAAAATTAAAGGAGATGATCTTCTCTCGGTGCTGGAGAAATCCGGTCAGTGGGATGGACGGCAACTTCGTCTGAAACTCAATCCTGGTAATTCAGTGGCGGGGTTTTTAGAAAAGTTAGCGGAAAAATATGGCGCAGAAGCAGTGCGAGCTTTAGTCCACTCGGAACTTACCAAGACTTTGGATAGTTGGGACGATTATTCAGATCTAACAAGCCAAATTCTTCAAAAATCAAAAACACAATAGAAACGCTTAAGGTATATAAAGTTAGAGGAAGAAGTGAAAAAAACGAACTAAAAGATATTATTGGTGAAAAATAATGGCTGAAAAGTGTATAAAACGATTACAAAATTTAATCGGTGAACTTGAGACAGAAGAACTTGCTATCTTGGATGCCCAATTTGCGGCAGATGAAGCAGCCAAACGATTATTAAAATGGGGTAATCGGAATGTTGAAGATGAAATTGAACAACTTGAATCTGAAATTGATTCTTTAGATGATGTTACATTAAAGACAAAAGGGAAAGATTATCTTTTCAAAAAAATTAATGAATTCAAAGAATTAGAAAATGAAAAAAAACTTAGGAACGATGGATGAAACTCACAAAAACAAAACTCAAACGCATTATCCAAGAAGAATTGGAGATGAATGAAATATTTGGTTTGGGAAAAAAGAAAGAAGAACCAGGGTCAGGCAAGACGGTTTTAGAACGAGGGAAATATTCTGTTCGACGCGGACCTATGGCATTAACAATGGATCTTTATGACGATAATAACAAAGCACTAACCCTCGTGAATCAAAAAGATATTCAGGAACTTATTGATTTTTTGACCGAACTTAAACCCATCGCAAGGAGCGTAAAAGCATAATGAAAGTAACAAAAACAAAACTTAGGCAAATTATCAAAGAGGAGTTTCAAAGAGCTATAAAAGAATCTTCTTATAAAACAGTCAACGCACAGTTAGATCAACTGGAAGATATAGTTGCTACTGGTGTAGAAAAACAACAAGACTTGAAAGCAATTGCTGCTGCGCTTCAGGGCGAAGGTTTTCGAGATGCCTCGGTGGTGGATGATGGCGCACTTACTTTTACAGGTGATGACGGCGAGCTTTATGGTGTAGGGTTGCCCGGTCGCCAAGATTTAGCGGGCGACGTAACAGCGCGTGAGATTGGTCCTTATGTTCTTGGTGTGATTGGCGGCGATGAAGAAGACGATGAAGATCCGCGAGGTAATTTAGGCGGGATGGTTGATGTAGATTACGATGATCCGATTGTTGGACGACGCGGCAACCTGGAAGAAAGAAAAATAACAAAATCAAAACTCCAAGAAATTATCCAAGAAGAAAAAGATTGGATGCAAAAGGCTTTTTCTAAAAACAAAGGTGGCTTGCACAAAGCCCTTGGTGTTCCTGAAGGCGAAGATATTTCTGTAACCAAAATGGCAAGTGCATTAAGAGCCGGTGGCAAAAAAGAAAAGATGGCAAGAGCCGCAGTTAACGCCAATCCAGATAAATACGGAAGCATCAAGGATGTAGGTGTTGATAAAAAAAATGAATCACTCATAACAAAAGAATCGTTGCAAGAATATATTAAAGAAATCCTTGCAGAAGTAACTGCTGGCGCAGAAAAGTTTGCTGACTTTGATGAAATCGTAACTCGCTTCGGCGAAGACAGATATAACAAGGAACTAGCCGTAGAACTGGAAAGTGCTATTGACACCATTATCTCTCCTGAGATGGAAAATCTAGGCTTGCAAGATAAAGCATCCAGTCGCGAGAAACAACAAGGAATAACAAACTACAGTAGCCCCTCGGGAGAGCCCTACAAGAGTGCTACGATTGATGTGTGGGATGATGGCAATTATGAAGTTGAAGTGTATCCATCCACAGATGAAGAAGCTATGCAACATGCAAACCCCGAAACACTAATGGACGCAATTAATTTTATCCGTGGTGTCTTATCACCACAAGGCGCGGTTGCCCCTGGACCTGGCGAAGACCCGGCACAAATGGAATTGCCGTTACAAGAGAATAAAAACAGGAAAATAAAAATCCGCAGAAAGAAAAAATGAAAGTTACAAGGTCACAACTAAAGCGAATTATTAAAGAAGAAATGACTCGCTTGTTAAAAGAAGAAGTCACTTTCGAGGGCGAAGAAGGTCCATGGAGTTTTAAGTGGGCACCAAACGAACAAGCTTGGCAACTCAAAAATACAGACCCCCTAACAGATCAAGTCAGAGTGGTAGCCGCTGGCACTTCTGGTGGTTCTTCTGCGAGCCCTGATTTTGTCGGTCCCAAAGGAACTAATCTAATAGATGCTATTGATGCTTATAGAGCGAGCGAATCGGATAATTGGACTTATGGGGGTGGCCCGAAAACCACCGAACTTCCCGAGAACACCACCGAAGGCTGGTCAATCAAATTCAACTCATTAGAGGAAGAAGATCCACAATGGCTCAACCAAGCAATTGATGAAGCAACACAAGAGATGCGTAATAGATGGAGTTCATAAAATATGAAAATCACCAAGTCACAACTCAAGAAGATTATTCAAGAAGAACTTGAAGAAGGATTTTTTACATCGGATTCACCACCGGGTATTGGACCTGAATATAGTGTACCGAAAAGACAAAAAAAACCATCGTCTGGTCCATCTGTGGATGTTGCAGAAAAAAAGTTTATTGATTCTGTTATAAACCACAAATACAAAGCCTTAGAACATAAAGAACGAAAATCTTTAGTCCAAAGACTGGCTATGTCCATAGACAAGGCAATTGCCGGTGTATTGGAAAAATTTACTCCTACACCTCTTGATCAACTTCAAGAAGAAGCCCCGCCTGGAATGGAAGACAAAGTAAAGGCATTGAAAAAAAAACTCTGCGACGGTAAAGACGATTGCCCCCAAGCATTTAAAATAGCATGGGCGGAAAAAAACAAAAAGTAGTGGTTGCATTAAAAAAAATCTGGTCTTTCCTAAAGTCTTATTGGTATATACCTGTTCTCATAATAGTCGCTTTAGTTTTTCGTTCTAAAGCAAGCAAGATTGAGGAGATTATCAAAGCCGCTGATGACTCCCACAAGAAACAACTAGACGCAATCGAAGTAGCCGAATTAAATAAAAAGAAAGAGAAAGAGTGGATCGATAAAGAATACGACAACGCCATTAAAAAAATTGAAGAAAAGTATTCCAAAGAAAATAAGACACTCGACAAGAAAGAAAAGAAATTTGTCAAGTCTGTTATAAAAGAGTGGACCGATGATCCCGATCAGATGGCAGAGAGAATTACACTAGAGTTTGGATTTGAATATGAACCTAAAAAAAACAATAGCAATACTGATTAGTGTTATTTTTATTTCCTCGCCGGCCATAGCCAATGCCCAAACAACCACGAGCACAAGTGCGAAATTTACTTTTCTAAACGAAGGTGATGTTGCGCCATTCACGGGAACACTATTTTCAATAGAAGCAACCGCAAAGCTATTAGCAGAAAAAGAACGATCAGAACAAGAGTGCAAACTAAAAGTAAAATATGAAATGGACATACTACAGACAAAGTGTACGAGAGACAACGATTTACTTTCTAGCGAACTCAAGATAGAAAAAGAGAAATACAAAATCATTGTCTCGGCTCAAGATGAGGAAATCTTACGCTTACAAAAAATTGCAACTGATGTTGGAGATTATGATATACTATGGTTTGGTGGTGGAATAGCAGTGGGAATGATTACATCAATCGCAATCTTTTTCGCCGCTAGCGAAATAGTAAAGAGATGAAAGATCCCGATCATCTTATAAAAGTTGAGAAAGCCATACAAGAGAAGTATGGCGACGAAGCAATACAAAATCCTAAAAATAATTGGGACAAAGAAAAAGAAAAAGATTACCTATCTCAAATCAAAGAGTTGTCCAGAAAAGAGAAGACCAAAGAGAAGGTTGAGGTTGATGGTGTTTTGCTGCCAAAGAAACTATTTATAAAAGAATCAGAACGCACTTGCCCAGTATGTAATATTTATTCTTTCAAGCCGAAAGACGATCTTTATATGTCAAAGTTTATGTGCTGTTTCCGGTGTTATATTATAAACGTTGAAGGACGCTAAGAAAAATGGCTAGAAAAGTTATACTTACGAAATCCGAACTAAAGAACTTTATTGTTGAAGAAATGCGCTCTTTGGAAGAAGGAGAATTCTCTAAAGCACTTGCCCAAGCCAAAGGGAAGGATAAAGAAGAATCAGGAGAGAGTGATTCTTCTTTGGATCAAAAAGGCGAAGATGAAGAAAAGGACAGCGACCAAAAGGGCAACGACCAAAAAGATGATGAACCAAAAGACGAAGACAAAAAAGACGAGAAAAAAGACCTTCGTGGCTTGAAGCAATTAAAACCAGGAACTATCCAGACTGCACTCAATCAATTGCGGAATCAAGGAATTGATTCGAAGAAGTTCCGAGAAGCCATCATCAAAGCAATCAAAACTATTCATAAAAAAGCTGGTCCGCAAAGAAAGAACTTTGCTAAAGAAGATGCACCCGTCATACAGAGAATTGGCAAAGAAGTAATAAAGATCTTATCTGGGGATTTTAGTAATCTTGTGAAGGAATCCAAGCAAAATTATTATGTTTCACCAGTAGCTTACGAAGTTATACATTCGCTAGCTAAAGAAAAAAAATCAACCAAACTATCTATTAAGAGGAATAAAAAATAATGGCTGAAAAAAAATCAAATGTCCTAGAAATTATTCAAGGCATCCAGCAAGCGGCATCAAACGCTTTTGACGGTGCGCTTGATGAAAATGGAGAACCACTCAAGGTTGGTCTTCAAAGAGAGGAGGGTCATCCAATTCTCGATAAGCGAGTCATGGATGGATTTGGTGTAACCTTTCACGGCAATCTGCTCACCATCAAATATCAGGGTGAAGTCACTTTGCGTGAAGTCTACAAGGGTGACTATGAAGGAGAGATCGAACAACGACTCCAAGATATTGCCAACTTTCTAAAGAAGGAATATAAAAAGATTACAGGTAATGGACTTACTCTCACCAAGCCAAAAGACAGTGAGCCTCATATGATTGTTCAAACTACGAGCAAGGTAAGGTCTTGGGTACAAGCCCAACAAGAATATAAGATTGGTGGAATCCCAGATGAACCCGAGCTAGGACACACCGTAGAAGAACGTCTAGACGATTCAATTAAAAAATGGCTTGGCATGGGTAAAGATAAATTTCCCAAAACCAAAAAACCAGAAAATGTTTCTGGTAAGCGCGACGAGGAACCTAGAACATAAAACTACTTATTATGTATGTCACAATATCTTTCTAAAAAAGAACTTGTCCGAGAACTTGTTAAGTGCGGCAAAGATCCTGTTTATTTTATAGACAATTATTGTAAGATTGCTCACCCTCAACGTGGGCAAATTCCATTTAAGACTTGGGGCTTCCAAAAAGATTTACTACAAAAGTTTAACGATTATCGTAACAACGTTATTTTAAAATCCCGTCAAATGGGTATTTCAACAATTACCGCTGCATATGTTTCGTGGATGCTTCTTTTTCATCGTGATAAAAATGTTCTTGTTATTGCAACTAAATTTAGTACAGCAGCCAATCTTGTAAAAAAAGTAAAAGCGATGATCAAATTATTACCTCCTTGGTTTGATCAGATCGCCAAAATTGCCATTGATAATCGTTCATCATTTGTTTTGAGTAACGGTTCTGAAATTAAAGCAACGTCCACATCGGCTGATGCTGGTCGCTCTGAAGCACTCTCATTGTTAGTGATTGACGAAGCCGCCCATATCGATGGCTTCAGTGAATTATGGACAGCACTTCAACCTACAATGGCAGCGGGCGGTCGTTGTATTGCTTTGTCTTCTCCTAATGGGGTGGGCAACTGGTTTCATAAAACTTATGTTTCTGCACAAGCTGGCGAAAATGATTTTCACCCCACGATCCTTCATTGGACATTACACCCGGAAAGAGATCAAGCCTGGTTCGATGAAACAACTAGAAACCTTTCGCGCCGTAAAGTTGCACAAGAGTATGAGTGCAACTTTAATGCTTCAGGCGAAACAGTTATTCACCCGGATAATTTAAATAAGATGGCACTAGCTTGTCGTAGTCCAGAACACCAAACAGGTTTTGATAGAAACTTTTGGATCTGGGAACAATATGATCCAGATAACAAGTATCTATTAGTTGGTGATGTTTCACGAGGCGATGGCGCTGATTATTCAGTGTTTCACATTTTTAATACAAACACGATGGTTCAGGTTGCCGAATATCGAGGCAAACCTACGACTGATTTGTTTGCGAGGATTTTATTTGATGCTGGAAAAGAATATGGAAATGCGATGCTGGTTGTTGAAAACAACAATATCGGTTTCTCGGTATTGGAAAAACTCATTGATGCCGGTTATCCAAATCTATATTACTCTACTAAAGGAACTCATCAATATGTTGAACAATATGAAGCCGAGCAAATTTCTAACTCTGTTCCAGGCTTCACCACTTCACAAAAGACGCGACCACTCATCGTCGCCAAGTTAGAAGAATTCGTTCGCAACGAACTAATTACTATAAATTCGGAGAGGACTTATCAGGAGCTAAAAACATTTGTATGGAGAAACGGAAGACCAGAAGCACAGCGAAGCTATAATGACGACTTAGTAATGTCTTTAGCTATAACTTGTTGGATTCGAGATACGGTTTTGCAAGAGAACACGAGAGATTTACAATACAAGAGAGCATTTTTAAATTCTATGGTTGTTTCTAGTACCAAATTAAATACAACAATTCCTGGAATGAAAGGCTACAAAAGGAATGAAACTTCTGATAGAATGAACGAAGCAAAACAAATGTATAATGAATTTGGATGGATTGTAAAAGGATAAAAAATGAACAATAGAGATAATCCCAATAATACGGACAACCCACTTTTTAGAGCACTGACTAGGTTGTTGTCTGGTCCAATTGTAGATCGCAGAAAACAAAACCCACGTCAATTAAAGAGAAGACAATTAAATAAATATAAGTTCACTTCCCCAGGTGGCCTGAGCTTTAAGAAAGAGTCTTATAACCCTTTCGATAATTTGAGATCTGCTGCATATCAAAATATCAATCGTGCGGAAAGATATATGGATTTTGATCAGATGGAATATATGCCCGAAATTGCAAGTGCGATGGACATCTATGCCGATGAAATGACTGTATCTTCAGCGTTACAAAAAATTCTTCAAATCAATTGCCCGAACGAAGAACTCAAAGAAGTTCTTAATGAGCTGTTTTATAATGTTTTAAATATTGAATTCAACATATTTGGCTGGTGTCGGTCAATGGTGAAATATGGCGATTACTTTTTATATTTGGATATAGATGAGGATATGGGAGTTCAAAGTGTTATTGGTTTACCACCTGCCGAAATTGAAAGGCTTGAGGGCGAAGATAAACTAAATCCCAATTATGTTCAGTTTCAATGGAATAGCGGAGGATTGACTTTTGAAAATTGGCAAATTGCACAGTTTAGAATTTTAGGAAACGACAAGTATGCACCTTATGGAACGTCAGTCTTGGAAGCCTCCCGACGCATTTGGCGACAATTAACTTTACTAGAAGATGCGATGATGGCTTATCGCGTTGTTCGTTCCCCTGAACGCCGCGTTTTTTATATTGATGTTGGTGGTATTCCTGAAAAAGAAATTGAACAGCATATGCAGAGAATTGTAGTTCAAATGAAGAAGAACCAAGTTATTGATGCAACCACCGGTCGAGTTGATCTTCGGTATAATGCGATGAGCACAGATGAGGATTATTTTATCCCAGTACGCGGAGGCTCCTCTAATACCAGAGTAGAGAGTTTACCAGGAGGAACTTATACGGGGGATGTTGATGATGTTAAATATTTACGTGATAAGTTGTTTTCAGCACTCAAGGTTCCACCGTCTTATCTAACTCAGGGCGATGAAGGCGGAGAAGATAAAACAACGTTGGCTCAAAAGGATGTTCGTTTCGCAAGAACAATTCAAAGACTACAAAGAAGCGTTACATCTGAGTTGGAAAAAATCGCAGTTATTCACCTGTATACACTAGGATTCAGAGGAAAAGATTTACTTTCTTTCAAGCTTCACCTCAATAGCCCTTCCAAGATTGCAGAATTACAAGAGCTAGAACATTGGCGCACGAAATTCGAAATCGCGGGGGGAGCAACTGAAGGATACTTTAGCAAACGATGGGTTGCTAAAAATCTTCTCAACCTTTCTGATGAAGAAATCATTCGTAATGAACGTGAAATGTTTTATGACAAGAAATTTGAAGCGATGCTTGAGGGCGCTAGCGAAGAAAGCGGCATCGGAACCGGCGGCGATGACATTGGTGATGATCTTGGCGGCGATGATCTTGGTGATGATGATCTTGGTGATGATGATCTTGGTGATGATGAAGAAAGCGGCGAAGACGAAACTCTATTGGCTGAACCGGGTAAGCGTAATGACATGAAGTGGCGAACTCAAAACCCCAAACCACATCATACACCTAGGGATAAAGGAAAGGCATACATCCCAGAAAAACACGATGATCGAGAAGAAGCCGGAAGAAGAAAAAACATGATGGGTAATGTGAATATGGAGCGCAGTAAAAATACGCCTCGAAATGTTTTCCCCGGACTTGAAGGGTTAAAACAACTTTCTAAAGGTATTGGCGTAAATGAACATATTCGTACTAATTATAACAAGGAAGATAAAGAAGAGTTGGGGGTCATAAACAATAATATTGAGATTAAGAATATTATTGCTAATCTGGGCAAAGAGGAAAATAATAAAAATGGCAAAGTTTAGACACAATAAAAAGAAGAATACTGCTTTTTTATATGAAACACTTATTTTAGAACTGACTAAAGCAATTTTGAAAAGAGATATACTTT
>Ga0080013_1002165_pt1 | contig 23841 bp, 25 predicted proteins | sample ETNvirenome_6_85_FD_69236 | JGI IMG/M metagenome (GOLD analysis project Ga0080013, IMG submission 69236) | Marine viral communities from the Pacific Ocean - ETNP_6_85 (SPADES assembly) (version 2) | ecosystem: Environmental > Aquatic > Marine > Oceanic | place: Pacific Ocean | collected 2013-06-19
TTGTGACATCATATTAAACATTGGATTATTTGGGCGTGCTCCCATATTATTTCCCATAGTATTTAATGTAGCTTGGGATAAATTTCTCATTAATTCTGGATTTTGTCTTAGTACTTCATCTAATCCAGGGGCATTATTTTTAAATAGTGTATTTGTTAAATGAAACATAAATGCACTTCCACCTACCATAAATAATAATTTTAATTCTGGTGCCATATTAATACTATCTGAATATTTATCATGTAATTCTTCAAAAACATCATCATAATCAGTGATGTTTTCCATTTGACTTTCAGACCATCCATTCAATTTAAGATCAAGTGGATCAAATTTACGATTTAAATATTCGACACCACTTGTAAATCCCATTAAAAATTTTCTATATAATTTAATACTTTTTTCAACATCTCTTTGACGTTTGACTTTGTTATATTCATAACGAATATCATCAAGATTTGATGCTAGTGTATATTTACGAGAAATACGATAACCTTGTTTTTCTAATCGGTCAAGTTTGTATAAAAGATCTTGTTTCTCTGCTAAAATTTCTTCATATGTTTTGGGCATTTCTTCAACAGATGTTAATGAATCATCTGATCCTATATCAGACACAGATTCTGCTGGAAAATTAATATTTTCTAAATTAGGATTATCATTATCATCATCATCATCTTCACCACCTGATAAATTTAAATCAGGGCTTATATTATGGTGTTGTTCTTCGGAACCGGTTGAATTAGTTCTTTTTCTAGGATTAGCTAGATATTCCAATCCATTAAGAGGTGTGCTTTTAGTATTAGGTGTATAACCTAGAACAGGTGAATTTGATGCAAGATTAGATGAAGTATTGTCTTTGACAACACGTATTACATTATTAAATCCATTTGGGTTACTATTAATAGTTACTTCATTTTGAGGATCTTTTTCAACACTAACGTTCATTCTTATTTATTTTAATAGAAACTATTTACTTAAATAATACGCATAATGACTTAATTTTTATTAACTTTATATCTTTTAATAGTATCAAGTGCTTTAATATATTCATCTTTTGAAACCTTTTTTTTATTTTTTAAATATTTTTTTGGAATAATACAAGTTGCACTACCTTCTTTTAATAAATATGAAAATATTATAACAAATAATAAAGTAATTAATATAGAAGATTTAACATCACGAGTAGCAATAAAAGCTATACAGAATACAATAAATCTTCGTACTAAGGGAGTCTCAAATAAATCATCAAAAAATTCAGGCACATCTCGTAATATATGACGTCCACCTAAATTCATCAATAACATTGTCATTCCACCAAATAGTTTGCTATTATTTAATATATTAAAAATTCCGTCCATTTATAATATAAGATTAGATTTGTTATTTGATTATTTATCATTTATCTGTTCATCAAGTTCTTTGAACATATTTTGTAATTTTTCGAGACTATTATTTTCATTTTCAATATTATTTTGATCATTATTTTCTTCTTCATTGTTTTCATTATTTTCAATTTCTTCATTAGATTCAAAATCATTTTCAACTTTTAATTTAAGATGTTCCATAATAATATTACGATTATTTAAAATATTAGAACAAAATAAAATGGTTATAACCAATGCTAAGATCAATAATTTAAAATCAAGTTTATTGAAGAAAAAATAAAAAACAATTAATAAAAATAGAAATGGAAGAGATTGATTTTTCATTACATTGTTAAATTTTTTGTCAGATGATAAAAAAAATAATAAAAAAATTAATATAATTATAAGTAAAATCGTATTCATTATAATTATTTTAAATATAATTATTTTAAAATAAAAACATTATTTTTATATAAAAAATATCTTATTATTAATATAAGTATGAAAATAAGTTACAGTTCATTAGAAGAAGTTTGGGGAAAAACAAATGAACATATAAAAGAAGCAATGCAAACTTATAATGAATCATTTCAAGAGAATAAAGAATCGTACAAAGATGGAAAAGAAATGTTTTTAAATAACGAATATGATGATATGATGAATATTTATGAAAATTTATCTGATAAAAAAAAAGAAAAAAAAGACGACAAAGAAAAAGATAATTCAAATAATTCAAATAAGTTAAATAAAATAACTGAAAAATTAATTGAAAATTTTTCAAATATAGTTGATCATGAAAATAATAATGATTTAATATTATTAGTAATATTAGGTATTTTTATAATTTTTGTTTTAGATTCAGTTATTAAAATTAAGGTTTCTTAAAAAATATTGGTTTAGTTGGTATATAATCATTAATAATTCTAAATTTTTCATTTTGATTCATCGTATCTATTGTAATTTCATTATTTATTTTTCTTTCTTTTGCTTGTTCTTTATAATCTATCATTTTTGGTTTTTCAAATCGTTGATTGGTTTTTCTAAATCCTTCAAATTTTCTTTCATTGCCTAGATGCCATGTTATAAAAATAAAAATATTTGAAATAGATTTACAATTAAAACCATTATCTTGTAAATGTTCTAACATATATTTGGCACATACATATTTATTAAATAATGGTTCTCCAAATATAAATTCTGGTATTTGATAAATACAATATTTTTCATCTTTATCGGAACAATTTTTAATTTTAAAATAACATTTTTCTAAGATTTTTTTATATGTTGAATATTTACATCTGTCTCGTTCATATCGGTTTTGTTGTATTTGATTTACATTTATAGAATAAAAGTTATTCATTATATTTTTAAATAATATAAAAATATAATTATACTTACTTATAAAATGAATTATAAACATTTAGTAATTAGTGGTGGTGGTATAAAAGGTTTTATTTCTATTGGTGCTATTAAATATCTTGAAGAAATTTGTTTACTACGTAATTTCATTTCATATACGGGATCTTCGGTAGGTGCTATACTTGTATTTTTAATATCAATTGGTTATACATCTATTGAATTAATAAATATAATTTTAAAAATAGATATTACGGAATATTTAACTGTAGATATAGATAATATGTATACTAATTTAGGTATATATTCAACTAATAATTTTGTTAAATTAATTAAATCAATGGGTATTCAAAAAAAAATACCATATGATTGTACTTTTCAAAAACATTATCAGTTGACAAATAAAAAATTACAAATTGTTGGAACTAATTTAACAAAATCACGTTGTGAAATTTTCTCATATAAAAAAACACCAGATATGAAAATATATGATGCTATTAGAATTACATTTAATGTTCCATTTTTGTTTACCAGTTGTATGTATAATGGATGTTTATATGTCGATGGAGGTATTACAAATAATATACCGATGGAATTAACAGATGATATTAACAAAACATTAGGTATTATATTATCAGTAGATTTTAATAATAAATGTAATGGAATTGTTGATTATATTAATTTATTAACAAGGGTGTTAATTAAAGATCATAATATTTATACCAAGTATCAAGAAAATTGTATTAATTTATATTTACCAGATTTTCAATCTTTTAATTTTGATATTAATTTAGAAAAAAAGATAGAGATGATAGAAAAGGGTTATCAATTATCAAAAGTATTTTTTGATAATAAACTTAGAAAAGAAAGTAGAAAAAGAATTTTAAAAAAGTTTTTCAATTATTGGAAAATGATTATTTAGTTTTCAAAAACTGAACCATAGAATCATAATCTCTATCACCACTATAAATTGTACCAGGATTATTTAAACCAGTAGGGTGGAATTTAAAAGTAGGATAACCAGAAACACTGTGTTGTTCTGCTATATCTTTTCTATCGTCGCAGTTAACAGCAGCGATTAAAGTATCTGTTGGATTTTTTTGATGTAATTTCATAAATGCTGGTTTAGCTTTTTTTGACCAACCACACCAAGGGGTGTAGTACATAACAAAACTTTTTTTATCTTTGGCTACTGTTAAAACTTCGTTACTATCTGGGAATCTAGATGGATCAAATGTTTCTACATTAATTTTTCCTTTTAAATTACCTAAGTGTGCGGAAACACCCATTGAAAAAATGGAATGCTCGCGAGGAACAAATACCATAAGAAGAATTACAGCAATGAGAATCCAGAAGAGAATACGATGTTCTTTCTTTATATTTTTAAATTTGAATTTCATTTATACTATATATTAAGAAAATATATATAAAGTTATATAATTATAAATATAATTATAATTATAATGAGTAATGTAATTGGAATTGATTTAGGTACCACATATTCTGTAGTTGGTATATATAGAAATGGTAAAACAGAAATTATTGCGAATGACCAAGGAAATAGGACAACACCATCATATGTTGCTTTTACAGAAGAAGAACGTTTAATAGGAGAAGCTGCTAAAAATCAAGCAGTCAGAAATGTTGAAAATACTATATATGATGCTAAAAGATTAATTGGTCGTAATTTTAGTGATAAAGAAACACAGGATGATATTAAACGATTTACCTTTGATGTTGTTCAAGGAGAAAATGATAAGCCATTGATTGCTGCTAGATTTCAAAACAAGGATAAAAAATTTAGACCAGAAGAGATTTCATCAATGGTGTTAACACATATGAAAAATATCGCAGAAACTTATTTAGGAGAAGATGTTAAAGATGCTGTGATAACGGCACCAGCTTATTTTAATGATGCGCAGCGTCAAGCAACAAAAGATGCTGGTATTATTGCTGGATTAAATGTTCTTCGAATTATTAATGAACCAACAGCAGCAGCAATAGCATATGGACTGAATGACAAGTCAAATAAAGAGAAAAATATTTTAATCTTTGATTGTGGTGGTGGGACGCAGGATGTTAGTCTTTTAACAATTGATGATGGATTATTTGAAGTTAAATCCACAGCTGGTGATACTCATCTAGGTGGTGAAGATTTTGATAATATATTAGTTGATCATTTTACCAGAGAATTTAAAAGAAAACATAAAAAAGATTTAAGAACTAATAATCGAGCGATCAGACGTTTAAAAACAGCTTGTGAAAAAGCTAAAAGAGTTTTATCTTCTACGACAAAGGCTAATATTGAGTTAGATTCATTATATGAGGGAATTGATTTTAATACCAGTCTTACCAGAGCAAGATTTGAAAATTTATGTGGATTACTTTTTCAAAAATGTTTAGAACCGGTTCAAAAAGTTTTATTAGATGCACAAGTTTCAAAAAAAGATATTGATGATATTGTTTTAGTTGGTGGTTCAACTAGAATTCCAAAAATTCAAAAATTATTGTCTGAATATTTTAATGGAAAAGAGTTATGTAAATCTATTAATCCTGATGAATGTGTAGCGTATGGTGCTGCTGTTCAAGCAGCTATTTTATCAGGAAATATTGATGATGATTTAAATCAAGTTTTACTTTTAGATGTTACACCATTGAGTTTAGGTATTGAGACAGCTGGCGGGGTAATGACAGTATTAATTGAGAGGAATTCTACCATACCATGTAATCATACACAAGTATTTTCAACATATGCTGATAATCAGCCTGCTGTTACCATTCAGGTATTTGAGGGTGAAAGAACAATGACAACAGATTGCAATAAATTAGGTGAATTTCAGTTATCAGGTATTCCACCAGCACCAAGAGGTATACCAAAAATTGAAGTAAAATTTGATATAGATGCTAATGGTATTTTAAATGTTACTGCATCGGATCAGTCAACAGGTAAGAAAAATAAAATTACAATTACTAATGAAAGTGGTCGGTTAAGTAAAGACGATATTGAAAGATTGGTAGCAGAAGCGGAAGAATTTAAAGAATTAGATAAACAGAATCGTGAAAAGATTGACGCCAAAAATAAACTTGAAAATTATGTTTATAATTTAAGTGGAAGTCTAGATAATAAAGATTTAACAATTGAAGACGATGATAGGGAAGTTTTAAAAACATTGTGTAATGATACGTTGGAATGGTTAGAAGAAAATCCGAACGAGGATGTTGAAAATTACAATGAAAAACAGAAAGAGGTAGAGGAAGTTATTAATCCAATTATGACAAAAGTTTATCAAAACCAAAGCCAAACCCAAGAGGGTGATCAAGAGGCGGATACAAATGAACCAGTAATGGAAGATATTGATTAAAAAACATTATAAAAATATATTTAAAAATACATTTAAAAAAGAATGTTTATAATTTTAATTATATGGAAAATAAAATTAAAATTTTTGTAGCTACACCAACACACACACGAACATTAGATTTAGGTTTTGTGGATTCTATTTTTACAATTAATAATATGAATTTAAAAAATTCAAACAGTAAATATGAGATTCAGTTTCATTTTCACAGTGGTTCTTTAATTAATCGATGTCGTAATGAAATTTTATCAATATTTATGCATTCTGATTTTGATTATATGTTTTTTATTGATTCAGATATAACTAATTTTGCTAATTGTTTTTTTAATGTTGTTGAAAGATATTTAGAAATTGAAAAGATCCAACCACATGTTATTGTAGGTGGTGTGTATCCAATTAAACAATTTCATAATCATCGTTTAAATTTATTAGAAAAGAATGGTTTATCTAGAATGGATTCTTTAAATTATTTACACAATTATAATATTAATTTTTTACCAACAACAACAGCAGAAGTAATAGAATTAACAAAATTAAATAATGGATGGCTTGAGGTATTAGAAATTGGAGGAGGATTTCAAATGTTTTCCAAAAGAACTATTCGTTGTATGATTGAAAAATATCCTGAATGTAAGTATTTACCATTTGATAGTCAGAAGAATTTACCCAAAGAGTTGTATAATTTATTTCATAGTTATGTAGAACCTGAAAGTAAAACATATTTATCAGAAGATTATGGTTTTTGTCGAATGTTAAGACAAGCAGGTGGACATGTGTACGCTAATTTATTATTATCATTAGGTCATCGTGGTAATCATATGTATAATGGACAAGCAATTAGTCAAGTTGTGTGGATGGATATGGAAGGAAAAGAAAAACGTGAAAATGAAGAAGCTAATAAGCTAATTAAAGAATGTTAAATAATAATTTATTCTAATTAGAAAAAATTATTTAAAATAAGTTACGGTTTGCGAATGATTGAAAATTTTTATAGTGCAACATCAATCCATCCACCTGCAACGACAGATGTTATGGAATTCAAATACCAGTAAAAACAAAGATAATATGGTTCATTTGAATGTTGAATTAATTCTTCATTCATACTGTATATTGAAGATGGGGGAAAAGTAGAACCAATTTGATCTGGTGTTCCATTAAATTGTTTTTTAAACAATCTAAAATCTGGTGTCGTAATTACGACGGCGGGTTCATCTGTATTATAAGCGTTAATTAGTATATCTAATATTTGTGTTGTACCATATGGTAATATTACATGTCCATACAATTCAGTAGAGTTTGTTGTCAGACGAATTCCAAATGCGGCTTCTGTGTCTGGGCTGGTACCCCCTGTGTCATCAACAACTGCTGTTTGGAAACCATCATCGTCATCACCACCACCCATAAAATCTTTTGGATAAATTGGTATACGAACAATTACTTTACTAGCATCTACACTATATGGTGCTGCTCTGTATGCAGATAACTCTATTGAATTCGGTGTATATAGGAATCCTGAACGTAAGATACCGCCAATAGTCACTTCTGAACTTGGATTCCCAATTACGATTTGATTAGCAGAAGAAGCAGAAGCATTGTGTCCAATTGCGATAGAATAATCTCCATTAGAGATAGCATTGTATCCAATTGCGATAGATTTTTCCTTCATTGAAGTTGCGTTATCCCCAATTGCGATTGAATCAATACCATTAGCATTAGCATAATATCCAAGTGCGGTTGAATTAGCACTATGAGCCTTAGCTTGATGTCCAAGTGCAATTGAATCAATACCATTAGCATTGGCTTGACGTCCAAGTGCGGTGGAATTAGCACCATGAGCCTTAGCAGAACGTCCAAGTGTGGTGGAATTAGCACCATGAGCCTTAGCAGAACGTCCAAGTGCAGTGGAAGAATCACCAACAGCATTAGCAAAATATCCAAGTGCGGTGGAAAAATCACCATGAGCCGTAGTAAAACTTCCAAGTGCGGTGGAATAATTACCATGAGCATCAGCAGGACTTCCAAGTGCGGTGGAAAATTTACTATAAGCCACAGCAACACGTCCAAGTGCAGTGGAAGAATCACCAACAGCATTAGCAAAATCTCCAAGTGCGGTGGAAAAATCACCATGAGCCGTAGTAAAACTTCCAAGTGCGGTGGAATTAACACCAATTGATTTTGTATTGTATCCAAGTGCGGTGGAATTAGAACCATTAGCATTAGCATTAGTTCCAAGAGCGGTGGAATTAACACCAATTGATTTTGTATTGTATCCAAGTGCGGTGGAACGATTACCAACAGCATTAGCATTAGTTCCAATTCCAATAGATCCATTTGAACTTCCTTGAACAACACCATTGCCTATTGCGATAAAATTTGGATGATTATCAGTTATATATATTCCATTACTAAAATAACTGTATACATGTGTCGTCATTTTATATATATATATATATTATTTTTATATAAAAATAAAATAACCTAATAGATTAATGAAAACAATTGGAATTATAACCCCAACCATTGGTACAAAATATCTTAAACACAATATTTTATCAGTTCAGAACCAGAAAGTAGGTAATTATAAAATCAAGCACTATATTATTGTAGATGGACGAGAATATTATGACACGGTTAAAGAAATAGTAAACACTTACAAAAAAAATATTGAAATAGTTTTATATGTCTTAGAAGAAAATGTTGGTAAAAATGGATGGTATGGTCATCGTGTTTATGCCTCATTTCCAGCCTTAATGAATACAGATTATGTTAATTATTTGGATGAAGATAATACGATGGAAGATACTTTTTGTCAAGAGATGTTTAATGGAATTTACACAAATATTTTTAAACCATATGATTATGTTTATTGTTTAAGAAATATTATTGATGAAAATTATAATTTTATATGTAAAGATATTGCTGAAAGTTTGGGAACAACTTTAACTATTCAAAGTATAATATTTTCTGATACAAATTGTTTTCTTCTTAAAAGAGAACTTGCTATTAAGATTGGTAGTTTATGGTATGGTCAATGTGGAATAGATAGAATAGTTTCACAATGTCTTTTTAATAATTTTAAAAATCACATATGTGTTCACAAATTTTTGATTAATTATATGGATCGTGTAGTTTCTAATAAATTGGTGAATAACGATCAAAATAATCAAGTTATTTACAAATTAGTGAAGGAATATTATGTGGGAAATATTGATGATTTAATTAAAGAAAATATTTTTCTTGTTTATAATAAAATTTATATTGTTATGCAATTAAAAAGAAATGGTTTTTGTTTTCTGAATTTAGATGGATTGATAATTGAAAAAATAAATAATAATTTAAACAAATTACAAAAATATATTTATCAGACGTATCAATTAGATTTACCTAAAGAATTATTTAAAAATTATAATATTGTATTTGATAGTAATAAAATATTAGTTGGTTCTATTGTTATATCCGAAGAAACAATAAATAGAGAAGATATTTATAATATTCAATTGAATGAATTTATTGATTTAAATCTTGAAGAAGATCTTCAACACTTGAATTTCTAAAACATTTTTGAAGTATTTCAGCAGGTGTGTATTTGTAATTAAGTTCAGGATTTAATTTTGTATAAAAACCGTCAATTTTATACACCATTTTAATAATATCATTAATCATATTAATAGAACATTTAGTAAATTCAATATTTAAATCAATTCTCCCAGGTCGAGTTAGAGCGTCGTCTATTTTTTCTGGGTAATTAGTGGTAAAAATAACAATTCGACCAGGTTGTTCAATTAAACCATCAAATAAATTTAGAATATGGGATAAATTAATACCTTTTCTTGATTTTGTTGTGTTATCTTTACCCCCTATCAATTCACTTAATATTTTGATGTCACTTTCATCCTTTGTTTTTTTGATTTGTTGTTGTTTTTTATTTGATTTCCTAGACATAAAGGTCGATATAGTATCTATCTCTTCTATAACATAAATTCTTTTATCAATAGGAATAATATAATTATTAACCCTAGGATTGTAGAAAATGTCAAGTAATTCTTCTGGACTTTTAATTTTATTAAATTCAACATTAATAATATGCCTTCTGGTATAGTTAGCAATGGCTTTAATTGTTGAAGTTTTTCCACAACCTGGTTTACCATGAAAGAGAAGTCCCAATGTATATGGAACACCCATTCTATTATATTCTTCTCGATTATTCAAAAAATAAATAATTCTGTCAAATAACATTTTTTTTTTATCAAAAAAAATATTATCAAAAGATTTAGAAGAATTGAATGAATATTCTTTAAAACCTTGGTCATCATAATCATCATCATATCGATTTCCTGATGTTTCTTCACTAACATAAGAAAAGTATTTCAGATTATGTTCAATTTCATATTTAATGAAATTTTTGTAATCTTCTTCACATTTTTTGATAAATTTTTTAAGATAATCAATATTTAGAATATTGGAATAGATATGAATAGTAAGACTTGTCATTTCAAAATATTTTGATTTTTTTGATTCTGTCATATCTTTTTTTCTATTAACAAATTTACAATAAATATCAGATGTTAATTTAATAATATCAGTAGTAAATGGTGTATAAATACTGGTATTATTATTAAAATCATTTGGTTTATCATCGTATTTAACTCGATTTTCAGTTTGTTTCCATTTTCTAATATTAATCTTCTTTTTTTCTATGTAATGGATAAGACCTAAAATAGACAATGAATAAACTTTTTTATCACTTAAATAAGAAAGTGATTTCAATTCAAATGCTTCTAAAACAATTTCACTTTTATTTTTGTGAAATAATTTGTAGAAAGATTGTTTCAATCTATTGAATTGAACATCAATAGGGGTTCTTGTCATAAATACAAAAACTGTAAAAACAATCAAGAAATCAATAATGTAAAAACCAGTAGTAACCTGGTTCTTTATGAGTAGCAATGTTGTAATATCATTTAGCATAATTAATTAAATAGTTTTGTTATTTAATTAATTTTCATTTTTTATTAACCCTTTTTATATTTTAAATTTCCTATTTATCCGATGAATTTTTATATTTTTTCCATAATGTTTTAAGATGCTTATTATAATATTGTTCCGCGTCATACTCTTGTCTTTGTTTTGCCTGTTTTATGTAAGCATCATAAATACGTATTTCTTTTAACATCTCTTTTTTTGATTTAATGTAATTACTTTCCATTATAATTTATAGTATTATTTTAAGTTTAAATAGGAAATTTAAAATGCAAAAAAAGTTAATAAAAATATATATGGTTACGTATGTTGTAATTCTATTTCTCTTAGTTTTTCTTTAACAATATCTAATTTTTCAAAGATTGTTAAATTTTTTCTTTTAGGTGAAATCCAGATTTTTTTACCACTTTTATTTGGTATTAGATTTGGATGTTTTTCTATTTTAAAATATTCACGATATTCATCATTGTCTTTGGTTCGTCCTTTTAAATAACGTCTTTCTTTGTAATAAACTACATATTTTGGTAACATATCGTGTGTTAATCCATCAGGAAGTTGTTTAGCATTTTTTTTTCGTCTTCTTTTAGTACCTTTGATAATTCCTTTTGTATTTTTTTGTTGTTCTTTCATTGTAGCGATTTTTAAATTATCATATATATTATTTAATGGATTTCTATCAATATGATCAACACTTAAATTTTTTGTTCCTTGTCCTTGATAAAATAATTCTAAAATAACTTGATGAATATATAATTTAATAGGATTTCCATTTATATAACCAGATGGTGTTCTATGCCATGTTAATTTACACTTATTATTTTTTTCAAAATCTAATATTTTTTTATATGATTTTTCGCATAATGTTGTAATTGTATTTTTATCACAATACATTAAATACAGATTATCATCTATTATCCAAATTGGATTTTTCATTACATATGCAGAAGAACCAATTTTTTCATAATGACCATTAATATATTGTTTAATTTTATATTTTTTTTCAATAATTTTATTATAAAAATGATATATATTGACATTATTTTCCTGTAAATTATATTTATTTTTATCTTTAAAAGTGTAATAAATATTCACAGGTTTATATATAAATAAAAATTGTAAAATATTTATTTTTTTATTATTATATTTATAATACGGATACGTCGATTGTTCTTCAATTTTCCAACATTTTTTATTATTTATAAATTTTAAAAATTGGTTATTATCAATAATAATTTCAATATTATTATTAAATATTAGTGTGAAAGTGTTATTTGATTCGTTTTGTTTGTAATTCATTTTATAAATTATATATAATGAATTAATCTTTAAACATTATTCAATTGATTGATTATTATGATTAATTAACTTAATTACTATAAGCAAGCCCACCCATACCAGACATGATACGGAGGACGTTGTAGTTGGTGGCATAGACACGTACTTTGGACCCAGTGTTGGTAGTATTCGTGGCTTGGTTAGTGGGCCAATTGGTTTCAGAGATGGTCTGACCGGCAGCCTTAGGTGTAAGCTGGAGCTGGAGAACAGCGGAGTCGATACGGCTCATGTTGCAAGTTCCAGATGGCTGGTGCTCTTCGGGTTTGAGGGCGAAAGAGTAGACATTGATACCAGTGGCGGGTACGTTGGTGTGATGCTGGTAAGGCTGGACAAGGTTGAAGTAAGAACCAAGACGTTCCTGGAAACGATCGTGACCATTAAGCTGAAGCTTGGCACGGATAACAGGGTTACGTCCAGCACGGAGAGGACCAATACCAGCGTGATCAGCAGAAGCACCAGCATCAGTAAGACCGAAGTTAACTGGGGCACCGAACTGAGCAGCATTGGCGCCGGGACCTCTGTTCCAATTGGAACCGAGTGCAGTTCTGACCTCAGCGATAGATAGACCTAGTTCTTGTGCAAGGTTGAGAAGATTGGCACCACCAAATGTGTCCACAGCTTGATTAAGAGGGTTAGCCTGAGCAGCAAGGAGTAGAGGGAAACTCTCGGAAGCATAACCAGCCTCTACGTTGGTATCCTGATCTACATCATCAGTGTAGTTGCTCCACTGTTTGAAAGCTTGGGCAACATCATCACGCTGAACAACCCAGATAAGTTCTTTGCAAGGATGGTTGAAATTGAGTTTGATTTTGACGTTAGTGGTCTGAACAGACTCATCACCAGTGAACTGGAGCTGTTCAATGAGGTATTCGTGAGAAACCTGAGCAAAGCGTCTGCGTTCATCAGTATCAAGGTATACATAATCAACAAAGAGAGATGCATACTCAAGAGGAGGAACACAGATACAGCTAGCGGTTGTGTTACCAGCAGCACAGTTCTGAACACAGCAACCTTCGTTAACAAGGTAAGTCTCGTCTTTGGGACGGAATTCCATGTTAATCTTAACCTCGTGGTACTGAAGAGCAATAAGAGGAAGAGCAAGTCCTGGGTTACGACAGAACCAGAACTGAAGAGGAACGTAAAGTGTGGTAGCATCAACAGCGGTAAGACCTGAACCTGTGAGGGAAAGAGTATTACCAACCATATTATCATAACCGATCTGATGACCGGGCTCCTGAGTAAGCTCGTTCCAAATGTTAAGCCAATCACCGTAGTGTTTGTCAATACGCTGTCCACCAATCTCGACCTCAACAGATTTGATGAGAGCATGACCAATGTAGTTAACCCAACGGAAGAAGCATGTACCCTGAGATGCGGTACCCTCATAACTGAGATTACTTACTGTGCTGAGAGAAGCAACATCAGGTACAGTGACAGCAGGGAGTGTAACCTGTAAATAGACACGGTGGATTAAATCACCGTTGCGGCTAATAGTGCAGGTGACCTTACGACCGAAATCAACCTGACCATTAAATGTTTGTTCGATAGCTTCCATGGCAAAGTTAGTGTGACGTCTGTACACAACTTTCCAAAAGGTAATTTGAGGATTACCAGTAAGATATACATCTTGAGCGCCATAAGCGACTAATTGCATTAAACCTCCACCCATTTTATACTTATAGCTTAGAAAAAAATTTTCTAAATAAATTATAATTAAATAATAATAATTTATTATTGAAAAACCAATTATTAGTTGGCTTACTTTGATTTTTCTATAAATTTTTGCAAATATTCTTCTAATTTAATTTCTTTATTTATTTTTTTTTTGGGTTTAGTTAATTCATATATTTTTTTATCATAAATCTTTTTAACTACCCATCCATCTTCAATGGCATTATATATAAATTTAATTTGTTGATTTTCGGTGAGGGGTTTAGTTAATGATTTAGTTAAAAAATTATCCATTATAAGTTAATATTATATTTAACTATTCTAGCTTTAACGAATCTTAAAGATTTATTAGTATATCTTAATATATGTCTATGTTTAAAATCAAAAACGATAAAAAATATATAAAAAGTGATCGAATTACATTGGATGCTAAACATAATAAAATTATAAAATCTTTTAAAAATGAGAAAAAGAATATACCCGTATTAGAGGAAAATATTAAAAAATTAACAGAAGAATATAATGAATTAAAATTAATTAAAAATAGTATAATAACAGATGAACAATTAAATAGAAAACAATTTTTACATCATAAAATAAAAAAATTAAATGAAAAAATTAATTTTATTAAAAATAATACCAATATGAATGAATATTTTATTAAAACAGGTCCAATTTTATATCAATATTATGAAAATATATTAAAAAGTAGTAAAACTAAAAATAATATAGATAAAACAAATGATACTAATGATATAAACGATATAAACGATACAAATAATACAAACGATACAAATAATACAAATGATACAAACGATACAAACGATACAAACGATACAGATGATTTTAAAAAAAATAATTCAAAAAATTTAGATAATTCTAATGTGTCAAATATAAAAAAATATAGTGTTTTGAATTATTTTAAAACAGATGAACAAAAAAAAAAAATTAAAATTAAATCTAATAATAAAAAAATAAGTGATTATGTTAATAATCAAAATACATTTAAAAGAGCTAATTTATTAAATGAATACTTGTCAATTGTAGATAATAACTACGTTAGAAAAACATTAGATAATATGGATATATATAATTTTTGTTCTAATTGTAATCAAGAAAAAACTTTAAATAATACAGAAGGATATCTGGTATGTAAAAAATGTGGAGATATAAGCAATATAGTAATTGATTCCGATAAACCAAGTTTTAAAGATCCACCACCCGAAATATCTTATTTTGCTTATAAAAGAATAAATCATTTTAATGAAATTTTAGCTCAATTCCAAGGTAAAGAATCAACAGAAATTCCACAAGAAGTATTTGATAAAATTTTAATAGAAATTAAAAAAGAAAGAATTACAAATATGGCATTACTTACTAATAAAAAAGTTAAAGAATATCTAAAAAGACTAAGATTAAATAAGTATTATGAACATGTGCCACATATTATTAATAGATTAAGTGGTTTACCACCACCTGTATTAAGTCCACAAGTTGAAGAGAAATTAAGAATTATGTTTAAAGAAATTCAAGGTCCATTTAGACAAGTTTGTCCTCGTGATAGGAAAAATTTCTTATCCTATTACTATGTTTTACACAAATTTGTCGAATTATTAGAACTCGATGAATTTAAATCGTGTTTTCCATTATTAAAAAGTCGTGTAAAATTACATGAACAAGATAAAATATGGAGAGATATTTGTAAAATATTGAAATGGGAATTTGTAAGAAGTGTTTAATTAATTTCATTGAAAACATTAAAAATGTTTAAATTTCATTGAAAACATTAAAAATGTTTAAATTTCATTGAAAACATTAAAAATGTTTAAATTTCATTGAAAACATTAAAAATGTTTAAATTTCATTGAAAACATCCAACAATGAATCTATAAAACCAAAATTAAGAAAGTTAATATACTTATCAACATAATATTGAAGAGTTGTTGTTGAGTTCATTTCATTTGGTGATTTTAATTTTATTTTATCTAATGCGGTTGTTAAGCGAGTTAATTGTCCCTTTTTTTCAATACCTTTTTTAACAACAAAGAAAAGTATGGCGAAAACAATTCCAAATAAAAAGAAACCTCTGAATACAGTTATCGAAGAACCTTTTTTACCGATTAGTGCATAAAATGTTAATAAAATAATTCCGATGACAATCGATGCAATTGACGTTATATTTATAATATGAGAAGTAGATGTGTTAAAAGCGTCTTTTAAATTTGATATAATTATAATTAATGAAAATGTTAGAATATAATAAAATATAATTTCAAGTGATTTATTATTCACATCATAAGAAGATTCTTTCCATACCCATAGCATCAATAAAATGGTTAAAATAGTACTTCCAATTATTCCCCATTTATAAAATTCTTTTCCAACAGTCATAAATATAAATTCAATAATAATAGCTAAAAAGGTCAAAAATAATAAAACTTTTGGTGCATAAAAGTATGAAAAAAGTGTCATACAAATATAAATAGTAATTATACCCATTAATAAGCCACCAATAATTTTATTATTACTTTTAGTAAATACACCTAAGATAATTCCTAATATGCTTACCCCTAACAAAAACCAAGGAAAAACTTTTGAAAAAGAAGTATAAGATTTATCCAATGGTTTACTAGAATCAGTTTTTTTTGTTTTATCATCTGTATCTTCTGGATGATTAGGATCAGTTGAACTTGTTGGTAGTTTTGGTTTTGGTGAGATTTTATCTTTATTTGCAATAACTCCAAATATAATAGCTAAACCAATTGCAATAATTAAAAACCAAATTATGTTAACTTTACTATCATCATTCCATAGATTATATAATATTTTTGCAAAAAGAATAATAACGATAAACATTGAGATTCCATATGTTATTTTTGTTGTACTATATATTTCACCTTCTTTTTTATTTTGACCACGAAGATGTCCCATATTATTATTCCACCACCAATCTAATTCTAACTTTGATTCACTCATATGTGGTTTTTGATCTGATGGTTTTAAATTTTTAATATCAGTATTGGATGCGCCAACATTACAAACCAATTGTTTTAATGCGGCACCCAATAAACTCATACCAACTTGTGGATCAGTTTTATGTTCATGAATAACATTATCAATATATTTAGATGGACTTGAATTATTTGAAAAAGTATTTTGTAATAAATCTTTACATTTTCTTATACTATTTCGATCATTTGGATCAAGTTTTTCACAGAAATTTTCGGAACATCCATTAAAAAACTTATTAAAATCTTTACATGATTGAAATTTTTTAGGTAAAGCAGGTGGTGTTCCAAAATTTTTATAAATTACATCCTTAGTATTAAATTCTTTTTTCGTATATACACAATTTGAATGACATACTCTATCAGATTTAGCAACATTATTATCACATTTTGTTTGTGTTTTTGGTGAAGGCATATCTATATAAAATATATTAATATTTTATTTAGATTTTATAATTTAAATACTTATTCCTTATTTTCATTATTAAATGTAAATGTTCCAATACATATTCTTCCTATAATAACAAAAATGCTAATAATTATTCTAAATAATGTCGGATTAGTATTTGTAATAATATTTTTATTCATAATTAAAGAAAGGAAGAAGTAAAATGCTACCCAATATATACTACAATTTTCATCACATGATGGATCATCAAGAGTGATAGAAGTTTTATTTAAAATTTTATGAAATTTAGTTATAAAATCACTATATATACCAGTGTATTTTACTAATATTTTTTGGTATTGGTCAATAGTAATATCTTTTAATTTATTACCGGTTTTATTAATAACCATCCAGATAATAATTGCTACAATTATGGAACTATATAATTTATTGAGAATAGCTGGTTTTGATTCTTTCAAAAAGAAACTTAGTAAATTAATTACGAATGAGATTAATATAATTATTACATCAGGATGAGTTAAATATTTTGTAAAACCACCTGTTTGACCAGCCATATTTTTCTTATGATACATGATATCAGCAATAAGAATAATAAGACCTATGATAAGACCAAACCAATTCCAAACAGATAATGTAAAACCCCATTTACTATTTTCAAATAGTGTAATGATTCCAGGTATAATATTAAGAATCACAAATACAATAATTAATAAATTTATAGCTGCTAAAATAGCTACAACTATAAATGGTATTTTAATATCTGATGACAATAGTCCAAAAATAACGATACTGGCAATAGCTGATCCAATTAATAATTTGTAATTACTAGTTACTACTTGATCTGTAAAATCAAATAATTTATTATACCATTTGTCATTCCCATATTCTTTTTTAAGTTCTTTGTCATTACTTTTATAATTATTATAAATCGCTAATACTCCAATGACCATTATTAAAAAGATAGATCCATACATAGTTGTATTTTCCCATCCATTAGAATCCCCACGTAACTTATTACCTAATTTTTCACTAAAAAAAGTTGGAATAGCTACAATAATAGTTCCAATTACTATAATTGTTGTGGTAAGAGGATCTTTTTTTTTGAAAATTTTTATAATTTGTCCTATAATAATTAATAATAAACCACATAAATAAGTACTTGCACCTAAACCATTAATTTTATCTATTTGTGATAAATTATAAATAAATTTAGCTGCTGTTTTACAAGTACATGAAATATTTGGATTATCTGTTGTATATTTTTCTAATCCAGTTGAACTTATATCTTTTCCTATTTTTTTTGAAGAAATATCAAAAACTTCTGATAATGATGGTTTATCCATAGGAGTAACGTTTTTTACGTTTGAAGTACTAGTACATTTGCATTTTGGATCTTTTAATAATTTTGAAAAATCTTGTGTTCGTGATTTAAGTGTTGTCATATCTTAATAATTTATATTTAGATTAAAATATAAATTACTTATTACTTATTAATAATATTATTTACTGTGGGAAACCAACAAGATTGGCACCAATACCTAATCCAGCACCAGAACGGGCGGAACTACCAATAGATGGAACATACATATCTAAGATAGCAAATGTGGCAGCAGCAGTTAAAGCAATCATTAGAATCTCTTCTAATTTAAGATTGCGTCCACGAGGAATGTAGTAGGCTGCTAATGCGACAGCACCACCTTCGACAAGATATTTAAGAGCACGACGAGCGACTTCAGCTAAATCTAAACCTTCAAGCATTTTATATTAATAGCATAGAAAAAAAATATAAAATTTAATTAAAAAATACTTAAACAAAATACATACTATTAATATATTAAATGAGTGAAGAGCAAGAAGATTTCCTAAGTGTTGATAATCCTATTCCGGGTCAAAATTATGTATGTTTATCTGTTGTTTGTCCAGAAGATTTAGTTGCTGATAAACATTTATTTACAATTAAAAATTTTTTAAATGATATTTTAGGTGATACAGATAAGAAAAAATTATTACTAAGTCAAGAAAATTTAACATATGATCATATTGATGAAATGTATTCTTGTTATATGTTAGATAATGAGGAAAACCTTAATAAACAGTATGATGAAAATGTTGATTTTAAAACAAGTATGAGATGTGTAAAAGTAAGAGGTGTTTATGATACTCTTAAAGAAGCTAAATTTAGAGCCAAACAGTTACGTGATAAAGATAAAAATTTTCATGTATTTGTAGCACAGGTAGGTTATTGGTTACCGATTGATGCGGATCCAAATAAAATGCAAAATCAAGAATATGCTAACAAACAGCAAAATACAATGATGAAGAAATATTTAGAAAATAAACGACATCAAGATATTGTTTTTGATAAAGAAACCAAAGAAAAAATTGCCAGAGCAAAAGCACAAAACAATAAAACAAAAGAACAAGAACAAAGAGAACAAGAAAATATTGAAAAAATTCGAGTGGCTGCTGATGCCAAAGAAGGAAATATTGAGATGATTGAAAATAATACTGTGGTAAAAGATATTAAAGATGATAAATTAGAAGATCAATTAAGTGCAACCGACCCATGGATGGAACGGAAAGATCAGGGTAATAATGTTGTAGTTAAAGACATTAGTCAATAAATAACTATTTATTTTAAATAATATAATAATATCTATAATATTATTATATGAAATCAATAATAATATTATTAATTATGATGGGAACAATATTTATTGCGGTTGGTTATATTAAAACTAATCAGATGTGTCCACCTCCAATTGTTCAGTATCGTTATTATCCCAGGTCTTTTGAAGATGAACAAACTAATCCAGTACCTGTATCAGCTATATTTGGTAAAATGTTTAAAGAACGATCACCATGGATTAAATAAATTAATTTTAACACCCATTAATTGTAGATTGTCTTATATATTCAATATCATTAAATTTATTATCTATCGTTATGTTTTGTTTTCTAATTAATATTATTTGATCTACTCCAACTATAGCTAAAAAATAGTTTTGAACAGCAATTATTATTTCTATTAAAGACATATAATATTAGATAAGTATATTTATTTACATCTTTGAAACTTTCAGATGAACAGTTGCCTACTGGAATTTTATTATTAATTAAACGAGGATTTCTCAAATAATAATATCTACTGTTAATATTATGAATCGTAAAAGTTTTATTTTATTTATAATTATTTTATGTATAATTATAAATAATAATATCTACTATTAATATTATGAATCGTAAAAATTTTATTTTATTTATAATTATTTTATGTATAATTGTTTTCTATATATATTATATAATACCAGCTAAGAATTGTAAAAACACTTCTTTTGTAAAAATAAATCGAAAATTGGATAAGGAGCACTCTGATATTTTTAAAGCACTCGACAAATTATATGCTGTATGTGAAAAACATTGGCATACCGAAGAAGCGATGTATAAAGAAGGTCGGGGAAAATTACCTAAACATCATAATAATGTAACACAAATATGGCGAGAACATGCCAGTGAGCATAAAAGTCTGCTTAAACAAATAAAAGATATGAAAAAAGGAATTGTAAAACATATAATGGAGAAAGATGCATCTCATTTCCATTGGACAACAAAATAATTATATTATAAAGATATAAATTTTAACTGTTCATCTGAAAGTTTCAAAGGTGTAAATAATTTTATAATTTATTAAAATCTTGCCATATAACATTTTTCTGCTATATATAGGTTTATTCTATTAAAATCGATTACATCAACATCTTTATAAATAGCGGTAATCTTGTGTTGATTATCTATATCTATAGATAGTACATCAATACTTTCTAAATAAAACATAAATTGACAAAAACTATTTTTCCAATTTTTAACGGAAAAAATATTAAAAAAGATTTTTTCAATTGATTTAATATTTTTAGAATTATTTATTTTACTTAGAAATCTATTAACTTGTTTTAATAATTTATCATTATTATTTATTTTCAATGATAAACCAAATTCCCAACTTTGTTTATTAATTTGTGGTAATTCTTGTTTTTTAGGAGAACCCATTAATAAATATGCAAAGTCACCATCTTTGTGGGTATCGTATAATTCATCATAAATAGTTTTCATAATATCATATGCATTATTTGAAAATGTTTTAATTTTAAGTCCTAAATTTTTTCTTAATTTATTTATAAAACTTTTTCTTAAATTAGCATACCATCCATCTGTCATAATTTGATGCATCGTATCAATCCAGTCCTTATCTTGATAAACATAGTTTTTACAATGAAATACTCTACTATTTTCAGCAACACATGCAATTAATTGTAATAAAGAATTTAAATATCGAATTGGAAAATGATCGAATATTCTTAATTCTATTCCATTTCCAACGGTCATACCAACACCAGATTCTCTGTGTTGTGGACGTGCTGGATCTGTGCTACCAAATGTTCTAAAATTACTACTAAAACCAGATTTGGCACCTGGTTCTTTTCTTTTAATGGCAGGTGCTAAATCTTGACAATAATTTATTAATTTTTGATCTGTAAATTTTAATCCTTTTCTCCAATATGGAATAATATTAGCATAACGACCAATTCCTTTATTAAATTTTCTAACATCACTTCCTGCAAAATTACCCCACCCAATTCTCATCACACGGAACGAACCTCTTACTCTTTTACGAACTGTTCCCATTGATTTATCATCAGCTGAAAAATACGCTGTTATTAATAAAGGTTCTATCCATTGGATCATGTTAGCAAAATTTTGATGCATTTTAATAAATTCACTTCTTTTTATATTTTCACCATATGGTAATGTTAATGTAACGTGGTAACTTCCACAATAATCAGTATATGTTCCTTTTCTAAATTTATAATTTGGAGAACGATAATTAGATGGTAATTTAATAAAACTACTCATACCAAAAGGGGGTTCTATGAAATCACCATATTTATTAATTTTATTATCAAAATATTTATTTAATACTCGTTGTAAAGCAGCAGCATAATTAGATTCTTTATCTTTTAATTCTTTGGTATAATTAAATAATTTTCGTTCTTTTTTTCCAACAATTGATATTGGTTTGTCTGTTATAAATTCGGGCATACGTTCCTTACTAGCCCAAATACCTGGTAAAGAATCTAATACTACATGTCCATTACAAATTCGTCCTGTTGGTTCATAAGGAATATTTTTAATTATATTTTTAACAGATTTAGATAATTGTTTTTCAAATTTATCTTTTGTTAATAGTAAATATTGATAACCCTCTGTTGGAGCTAGTAATATCGTTTTAATTGGTTTTTTTTCTATCATCTCGAACATAGGAAAGTGAAAATAATACATTTCGTGTTCTAAACCAATTCCATATTTATAATTTTTATATTTTTTTTTAATTGATGTAAAATAATTTTTTTTTAAATTTTTTTGAATATGATTATTTGACATTTATAATACTTTATGAGATTTTTTTAACATCTATTATTAGTCTACTTTTTCTACCATAATTAGATAGATCAATTTCATCATCGTGGTCTTCATCTTCATCATAGAATTGGTTATTATAATTCCAAAAATCAATAGATCCTAATCTAAAATTTTCATGGTCTTCTGCTTTATACCAAAATACTTGATCTTCGATTTTATTACTAAGGGCACTAGCATGGATAACTAAACATTCATAATTTTCAGTACATTGATCCATAATTTTACAAAAAATTTCAAATGTTGGAAACATTCCGGCATAATGTTCATATATTCTTCTTCTATTAGAAACTATGTTATCTCTTAGAATAAAAACAAAATCAATATTTGTTCGTAAATGTGGTCGAATTCCTAATGGAAACTGCATTGTTAGTAAAAAAGTTAATTTAAAATGTCTACCATTCATAAAAATACATTTCATATTTGTATCTTTTGCCCAACTATCATCATATAAACAATCGTCGAATATTAAAAATGCTCGTGGATCAACATCATCGCCGTATTCACCACGTGTTTTTTTTTTAATGATATCTTTTTGTCTTTTAAGAACATTTTTAACTAGTCGTGGAGTATATTCATCATGAATAAATATAGGAGGAATAAAGGTTGAAAAATATTTATTCATCTTTTCAGTTGGAGACACAACAGTACCAACTGGTATATCGTTTTTATGATATAAAAAATCTTTTGTTAAAAAAGATTTACCCGTCCCTCTTTTACCAAGCATTACAATAATTTGATTATCTGGTATACTACTCATATCAAATTTTTTTAGTTTAATACTCATTATATTATTAAAATATTTTTAAATAATATTTTAATTTACGCATTAAAATTTTGGAATATTAGTATATACATTATCAACATGATTTACATTATTTCCACCC
>Ga0080013_1002166_pt1 | contig 23837 bp, 30 predicted proteins | sample ETNvirenome_6_85_FD_69236 | JGI IMG/M metagenome (GOLD analysis project Ga0080013, IMG submission 69236) | Marine viral communities from the Pacific Ocean - ETNP_6_85 (SPADES assembly) (version 2) | ecosystem: Environmental > Aquatic > Marine > Oceanic | place: Pacific Ocean | collected 2013-06-19
AGCCTCTTCAATCTGATTATCAACACCTAGCTCTCTTGCAACTTGGTTAGGGTCAACTTCTTTTGATTGGAAGTAGGTTTGAAAATCATTAGCATTGATGTAAACATTTTCTACTTGCCCTTTAGATGCAGCAATAAACTCACGGTATTTTTCTGGTACTCTGTTTAGCAATTTAGAGTTCTGTGCATTATCACCTAGAGCAAGCATCATCTCTTTGTTTCTCTCAGCTTTACGAGCCTTACCATAATCAACACTAAAGTTAGCACCTGGGCCAACAACTCCTAATAAAGCCATTCCTCTAAATACTTCTGAGCCTACCTCTAAGATACGGTCAAAAGCTTCTTCTGCTTGTTTAGGGTCATTTAAAATAGTTTCAAAGTTCTCAAATGAAATTGATTGAGCTACTTGCTCAGCAAAGATGTTCACACCTTCTTGCATAATCTCAGTGCTAGTTTCAGCAGCAACCGCCTTAGCGTATTGAGATGCAAAGTTCTTAACCGCAGCAGTACGTGTTTTATTCTTTAATACATCAGCACCTTTATCAGTCAGATAGTTTCTAAATGCTTTACGAAATGGTGCAGCGGCATACTTAATACCAACCATCTCTAATGCAGCGTTCGCAGTTCCAACAAAGGCAGCAGCACCTTGTTTTACCAATGGGTCAAATTTCTGCCCTGATTCTTTTTCTATTCTGTTTAATTCAAGTAGTGCATGTCCTGATTCAATCATGTAAGCATCAGCAGCTAAAGCAGCAGTAGTACCAGCTACAAATGCAGTAGGCACAGTCACTATCTCTTCTGGGGTTGCAGCTTGTGGGCCTAACTGACCTGCTATCGCAACCGTACCAGCAGCACCTAAACCAACCGCACTTGCTTTTGTTGTACTATCTACCACCTGCCCTATGATCTTTGCAGCAGGATACACCCAATTATTTAGGAAGCCATCACCCTCTGGTACATCAGATAAAATACCCTCAAGGTTCTCTATTTGTTTCTGTGAGATTTCAAAGTCTTTAACGCCTGAGTTTTGTAAGAAGGCGGTACGACCTAGAATGTTTGTAGCTCTTCCTTGCTCGTATGCTTTACCAAAGGTTTTAAAAGTTCTTTCAATAGTTCCCATGTTCTCAATGTCATCAAAGGAAAGGCGTGCATTTTCTGGCACTCTTAAGAACTCTGCTAATTGTGGGCTTTGATCTAAGAAGTCTGTGTACTCATTACTAAATTGTTTTAACTGAGCATTCTTTTTTACCTGTTCTTTATTTTTTTCAACCGTCTCTATTGGCAATACTTCTTGTTGAGCAAGTTTGTAGCTTTCTGCATAATCGTCAGCGTTAGTATTGACAGCCTGACTCATGCTAATCTTCGCCTCCTGCTCTGGCTCTTGGCGGAATAATTCATCAGCAATAGTTAGGTATTCATTATTTTTGGTCATTGGCTAACTTCTTATTTACTAGTTTTAAAATGTTTTCCTCTGTTGGTTGCGCTCCTATTTGCTCTAAAGCAGCAATAGCTTTTTTACGCTCCCTTACTGGTATGTCATCAACATCATCAGCAACAAAACTCTTAGCTCCTTGGAAGGCAAAAGCTGGGTCAGTTCCAAATCTTCCAGTACCTAAATCTGATTCTTTAGCCACACCTTTAATCAGTAACTTATCAATGATGTCTTCCACCTGTTGATTGTTAGGCTCTTTATTATTCTGCTCAGTAAACACAGTAATCTCATCAGTTAATGCCCTAAAAAAGATAGCTGTTTTCTTTGCATCAGAATCACTGGCACTTGATGTTGTGCTTATTCCTACTGCTGCCAATCTATCATTTGCAATCTGATTGTAAGTACGAACTTTAACCTGATTAATGTTATTACCACTGACTAGCTCTTGTTGCTTTTTCACAAAGTCCTTAAAGTCTGATTCTGACAAGTTGTTGATCTCATTACTCAGATTAACTTTCTTGAACTCCTGAGGATTTTGTGAGTACATAGTGTAAAGATCAGACCATCTTTGAGGGTCAGTCTTAGATGCGCCACTACCGTTTTGAGTATAGATTTTAATTTGCTTCTTAGTATCTTCATCTAAAGCAGCCCATTGATTTATTGGAATCTGGTTAGGATCATTAGTATCAAGAGCAATTTGCCAAGCTTCACCTGATAATTCACGCTGCCTATCTTCTGTGATTTTCACTTGCTCTGATTGGTGGGTTTCAATAATGTCATCAACCTCAGCTCTTACTTTATCATTCTTGATTTGCCCTACTGCTTTTTTCTGCTCAATGTAGGTAGGATAGTTTTTAAGGATTTGTTGAGATGCCGTTTGAGCAGCAGCTCTAAACTCTCCATCATCTAGTGTTTTTTCAATCGCTACTTTCTGAGATGGCAAGATGTTATCCTTATTCTTCTCGTAATACTCTTTAGCTCCGAGTGGGTCATCTTCAACCATTCTACCAATGACTGCACTATGAATACCTGCTCTAAATTCTTTGACCTTCAAATCAACTGCTTCTTGTGGTGCGCCTATCATACTATCTTTAATGACTGCCTCACCAGTTTTCACGCTCTCATCTACATAAGCAGGATTGTTAAAGTTTTCAACTGCATCATTGATTGAGGTTTTTAGTGAAGCCTCTGCGGATTGTTGTTTGAAAGCATTACGTTGTTGAACTTCAAAGCGAGATACACCCTCAAGCATACGCTCTCTTTTAGCTCTCCATAATTGGTCAAATCTAGCTCTAGCACCATTACTTAAACCTTCTGTGCTTTTAGTATAAATGTCATCAATACCCCTCAGAGAGTCTTTGTATGAGCCTAATGCGTTTGAACCTTTACGTTGATAGATTCCTTTTTCTGGGTCATTTAGAAATGATCGTGATTGTTCTGATGCTAAGGTGTAAGTCTCGTATGCCTTTGCTCTATCTTCTTCATCTTGCACACGTTTCATCATTACGCCAAATTGACCAACGCTTTGACCTACTCTTTGAATACTTCTGCCTGTTCCTGCTCCAAAGGACTCCGCACCTGCACGCACGTTTTGAAACGGTGTGCTTATATTATTCGTCTGTCTTTGTCCGACTCCTGACTCAGACGCCGTAGGTACTTTAACCATAATCTAAACCTGTTCAAAATTTACGTCAATAAGGTCATAATCAACTTGCAAGAATCCATCCTTGCTTTTGCTTACTGCCTCAGGGTGACTTTCTAATAATTCTTGAGCAATAACACCTTTAAACTTATGCTTAGGGTTATTCTTGTAAGTAAATTCGTAAATATTAATTCCACTCTTAGACTTACCAATCTTCACAAGATTTTCTTTCAGTGCAATATCTGAGGTTGCAGCACCTGGCGCAGACGGAGAAGGTGAACCCGCAAACATAGCAGCAATAGAACTAACACCAGTAAGAGTAGTAGAGAAAGCATCAAAGAGTGGACGTGTGTTTTTGGCAGTTGCATTGTAAAGACCTTCTTGCGCTCTGAAATTCATACCTTGAACTCTAAAGCCATAAGCTTCACGCTCAGCATTATTCTTGATAGTTAGAGCATCAATCTCACCTAGTTCAGCAGTCTCACTCAGTACGTCTAGTGGTGTATCTTGATCAACCACAACGCCTGAGCCAGCATAAATAGACCGCTGCTTACCCTTGAGGGTTGAGAGTTGCCGACGGAAGTTTCGCTCTTCCTGTCGCCCTTTTGCAACTCTATCTTCTGCCATACGGTCAGCGATAATTGCATTATTTCTAGCAACGGCAGCATTATATTTAGCTGCTTTCTTTTTTGCGTTTGATTCTCTGTATGCGCCATAGCCTGCTACTCCTGCGCTTACTCCTATTACTACTGCTGCGGTTGCTGGATCACACATAATTAAACTCTTTAGTAAATTTACAAAATAATTCCTGCTTCGCTCCATAAGGTGCTGGGTCTTGCAGTTTAAACCCTAACCATGTAAGCCATGACTTAGCTAAGTGGTTGTCGTTATGCACATAGTTTACAAGACTGTTTAAATTAATACACAATTTTCTGAATACTAGTTTACAATATCTCAGAAACGTACGTGAGTGTTTCTCTACGTTATTGGTAGAAATCAACCACGGTATCGCTTTACCAGTTATTGCAGACACTATGTGCATACCAAATACCACTACAAGCTCACCATCAACAAAGCCAGACCACATCTCATCGCAGTATTCTTCAATTCTGCAAATGACTTCGTGATACGGCATACCAGAGGCAGCCTCTATTTCTTCTCTATCAGCAATCCTTATGTTTGCTATCAATTCCTCTATATCTTCTGGCGTTGTTCTTTTCACAATTACTTTAGTCACTTGGTTCTACCTCAGGAGTTATGGAAAGTATCGTCAAAGGCAATGGGTCATCCTGCCTTATAAACACTCGTCCGTTATCATTCCATGTTGGTTGCATAGCAATCTCAACCCTTCCTGTTAATAATTCTGTTGGCTCATTGTAATCTTCATCTTCTCTTTGCAAATACTCAGTCAAATTACTTGAGTCAGGCCCATACTTACCACCCCTTGAATCTTCAACAAAGGCAGTTAATTCACTAATTCCTTTTTCTTTCGTCTTAGTTGGAATACCTTTTGATGATAAATCTATGTCAAGAGTCTCTAAATCAGAGTTGTAAGGTAATCCTACGTGAGCTTTGCTACTTGCATTATCCAGTGTAATAGACCCACTTGATACAGTCTTTTGAGCATTTACGTCACCATCAGCTAAGATTGATACTGTCTTGCCTTCAAGGTGATCTAGGTTTGAAATAGTGGTAAATGTTCTACTCCAATGGGTAGTATTCACGCCTCGTAATGCAGTTGGTACTATTGTGTTTGGCGTTACATCTAATGAAGTTGCAGAATTGTAGGCAGTCACAGTGAATTGACATCTAGCAGTTACATTGCCGTCATCATCTTTAATTCTAAGAGCAATTACTTTACCAACATCACCAGAAACAAAAGGTGAAGCACCTGCATTTTCTGTCATGGTTAAAGTCTCATCAGTAGTCCAGTCTGTTCCACCTGTCACCTGTACTTCACTTGTGGTGTCAGTATTCCAGTTATCTAAGGTTAAACCAGAATCTACAAAGAAAGCATCCTCAACTAAGAAGAAATTACGTGAGTGCATCCTCTCAATGTATCTACGAGTATTACCGTTAACGGTTCTTTTGATTGAAGCATACAAATAATCTTCTCCATCTTCTCTTATTGATGCCACACTTTCCACTTGTCCGTCTGTTTCGTGTCTATGCCACGCCCAGATTTGCTGTTTTCTTTTATAAGTTAAGGCAATTAATTCCCCAGTATCAGTAACACACCAGATAATAGAGTAAGGTTTTTCTGTGTAAGTCCATTCAAGTATCTCACGTCTCTTAAATAAATGATTTGATAATTGGGTTAATGGCTCACCATCCAAACCCTCAGCTTCAAATGAGTAGTTTAAATAAAGCACATCCTTACCGCCGTCTTCTACATAGATTACATCTCTACCAATTCTTAAGGGTCTGATCTGTGAGCATCCACCCACATAATCCTCATCAGCGTCCACTGAGCTAGGTGTAATAATGTCACTATTATCTCCACCCTTCACCATCCATGTTGAGCCTGTGGTGAAGACTATTAGCTTTTTGAGTGATGTTAAATGTCTGATCTGCTGTACCTGCTCTGAGTTCAATGTAAATGCAAAAGCGTCATCGTCTCTGGTTGGCGAGGATACGTTCAAGTTCTTGTAATTAGCAACCTGTGTACCATCTAGTCTTTGAGGGTTATTAGTTGAACCACCAAAAACTCTACGCTGTTTATGGTATGTTACCGCACCTGGGTAATTGTCAGTACCTACAAATGGTTGTCTCCATTTAGGCGGTGTGTCATCTAAATCTGGTACAATACCATCATCAACAAACGAGGTTTCCTCGGTAGTTCCTATGTAGCCATAAAGTCCATTATCTTTACGGTAAACGTTATAACTTTGCGCTCCACTTACTCCTGTCCATGTAACGGTAATGTCGTTAGTTGCTGGGGCATTAACTGACGCTACCTCTATTAAAGCACGTGCAGCCGTACCCCCTGACGTATAAGCTGTGTAGGCAGAGGTGTCAATGTTATCACCATTCAAATCAGTAAGCTCAAAGGTATTAGTAGCTGAGTTTGCTACTATAACCCTAGTGCCATTTAATTCTGTCATTCCTACTATACTGTCTAGGTATAATTCGTCTCCATCATCGTAGCTATGTGATGCGATTGTTACCACACCTGGGTTAGCCTGAGTAATGCCAGTAATAGTCTTTGTTGCTTCAACTGCGCTTAATCCTTCCTCTCCTGTATCTCTTGATACTGCGGTTACTTTATAGTTATAGGTGTCTGATCCTGCCGTACCTGAGCCACTTGCGCCAGTCGGCCATGATACTTCTGGTGCAAATTCTATGTCATCTAATGACCATGAATAGTGAGCAGTTCTTGATAAATCAGCTTGCACATAATCAGGGTGGCAGATAGTCATTACGTCTGCGCTCTGTGTGTATTTTAAAGCTCTGAGGTCATCTTCGCTGTAAGTGTGTGTCATCTCAAAGATTTTAGACACATTACCTGCTGATGAGTATGCTGTGTATCCTGAGGTATCTACATTATCACCTTCAATAGTTGTGAGTTCAAATGTGTTTGTGGTCTTGTTTGCGACTTTAAAGAAACGATTATTAACCTCAGTCATTCCTACTACGCTATCAATGTAAACCCAATCATCATTTGAGTATCCATGTGCAGTTGCGGTCACTACGCCTGGGTTAGCCTGTGTTATTCCTGAGATTGTCTTTAGTGGTTCAAGCACTAATCCTGCATCTTTAAAAACCCTCATGCGATTTTCAGTAAACTCAAGTATGTAGTTCTGAGTTATTCCAAACTGGAAAGGTATTAGTCTTGCTCTTTGTGTGTGATCTTTGTGTGATTGTAGGTATTCAAAACCTGCCCTATTAGAAACACCACCTTGAATGTGGACGAAATAGTTTAATAGGGTTCTAAGCCCTGTTTGATACTTAACCAAATCAGCACGTGCGTAAAGCCCTGTTGTGATCTCTCCACCTGCAAATGATAATTGGTTATTCTCAATAGGCATAATTATCTTCCTTGTATAAATTCACTTTCTGGCATGTCGTCATAGGTCTCTTCGTGAGCATCCATAACCTCTGCCATTTTTTTAGTTTCCATGTATTTCTGTTTAGCCTTATCCTCAAGAGCTTGCTTTTTGGTTAATGGCATAGCAATTAGGTACGCCAAGTATCTTGAAAAAGCCATTACAAAGCCAGGAGGAAAAAGGTTAGGGTCTGAAATGTTTGCAGTGTATCTTAGTTGAGCTACGTCTTGATCTGTCATAATTACTTTGACAGTTCGGTCAGAGTTGAGGTTGACTTCAAAAGGTATCTTAACTGTTCCTGTTCTACGGCTACCATCAAAGATTTGACGAGCCTTAATGCAGTCACTAGGGTATGTGTAAACATAATCCCAATCATCAGGTGCAGTTTCGGATAAAAGAGCTAACGTCTTACGAGCAGTGGCAAAGCCCCAATCAACATCAGCAAGTACAAATTTAAGCGCATCCTCATAAAAGATACGGCAAGTCTTTGCCTCTGTGCTGGTATCAGTTTCAATGTTTGATACTTGGTTCTTTGCGCTTATGTGCGTCAAAGCCATGTTACAAATTGAAGTCTTTGTTGCCATAATTAACCCTCGTAAAGTTTGTTAGCTCTTTGTGTATTGGATGATGGTTTAGCAATGTCCATTTCAACTGCTGCAACTCCAATACTTCCTTTTTTACCATACTATTCCTCAGTAGATTCTTGCTCACCTTCACCTTCACCTTCGCTTTCGTCAGATTCAGATTCAGCAGCTTTGAAAGCTTTAATAGCTTCAATCAAAGTTTCTTTCTTCTGGTTTTTAACTTCAATCTCATTGTCAGTTACAAAGGTTTTCATTTCTTGGTAATCTAAACCTAGCTCTTCATCCTTAGGCTCAACTGGCTTAGCAGGTGCTTTAGGTGCTTTTGGAGCTTCTTTTTGTTTACCAACAGCTTCAAGATACTTAGGAGCGTCTTTAGCTTTTAACGTCAAAGATTCGTAGAACTCACCTGGGTACATTAGCCTTGGTTTATTCTCACCTTCTCCGTAATAACATTTTTTTAATACTTTGAACTTCATTGTTTTGTCCTCTTATGAATTAGTAAAAGAGGGGGCTGTTACACCCCCTCAGTCAAGTTTAGCCGTTTTCGTTAGACTGGAAAGCCTCTACAATTCTTGCAGAGAAAGCACCAGCAGTAAGTGGCCCACTATTTACAGTGTATTTCAACTGCATGTATTGGTAAGCCCCATACTCAGGTATAGACCCACGATACACTTTGTAACCTGCAACTAGAGTCGCTTTAGGCACTGCTAAAGCAAGATCAATAGTCTTGTCAGGTGTGAAAGTAGTAGTTGTGTCAAACTCTAATTGGAAGTCAACAGTTGCAGAACCAGACGCAGTCACGGACTCATCAACTGATACTTCTAACATTAGAGGGTTTCCTTTTGCATGATCTTTAGCATCGCCAAAGTCAATGTAGTTGGTAGATGCAGCCGTATCAGTTACAGCCTGTGCATTACTCAATTCGTTTTCGTAATCAATAATCATAATGTTTACCTTTTAATTGAAGTTGATAAATTAAGTTACTTGGGCTTCTGCACTAGTAAGCGCATCAGTTCTACGTACAGGAATGCCATCAAACGTCATTACGTGCTTACCAGCAACTTGTTCTATGTTGATTTGAACATTGGAAGAGTTTTTGATTTGCCTACGTAAGAATGATCTAACAGTCTTGTTCACATAGAATACTGGTTTACCACGACCTTGAGAGTGTAATAATTCAATCGCTTGAGTCATTAAATCTACAATGTCAGCACCAGACGCAGCATCTTTAGTAAGGTCAGAGATGTCAATGTTCGCAATACGAACAACGTATCTCCAGTCTCTTACAGTCAAGCCAACATCCCATTTGTAATGAGTTCTGTAAATCTCATACAGTCCTTTTACAGAATCCTCTTTAGTCACGTGGCCTTTGTTGTTAGACTGTAAACCAGCTTTTTGACCTTTAGGGAAGATGAAGTGACAGATGTTTACATCCCAAGTTACTAACCAGATTGACGCATTGTCTGAACCAGTACCACCACCATCAATAATTTGTCCACCGTTAGCGGCAGTTGTGCTATTGAAGCGAGGAGCAAAACCCAGGAATCTCTCAGGGTTAGTGTCAGTGTCGCCATAGAAAACAGTATCAGCAAAAGTTTGTCCTAAACCTTCAATAAAAGCCATGTCTTCTGAAAGTCTGAACTCATTTGTGTTACCGTTAAGGTCAGCTAAAGATTTATCAACTTCTGAATAAGTTTCTAACATACCAATAGTGTCATCCACTTGTACAGTTGTTGATTTCTCAGGTTGAACACCATAGTTAAGCTTCCTCCAAGTACCAGAAGGTAAGCCTGATCTTACAGTAGTTCTGTGTGAAGTTGCGCTGTTAGCTTCCACTACAACAGCATCTTCTAAGATTTCGTTGGTTTCACTAATGATCTCAACGATAGTTGGAACTTTTCCATCTGGGTCAAGCCTTTTGGCCCAATCCGCATAAGAAAGGTTCGTTTGATTTAAAGCAGCCATAATAATAATCCTCTTTAAAGTTAATAAAAAAAGTTACGAGTTATCAAAAAGAACATCACCTCTTGAACGTTGCCCTGCTCCGCTTCCACGGTCAAAGTTTCCTTCTTCGGTAATCTTCTCACCAATACGAGAAAAAACCCTAATCAATTCAGGATGATTCCCCATTCTGGTTTGCTCCAAGGCTTCCTTTAGTTCAGGTGTACCAAAGACAGAGATTGCACGTTTTGCTTTCTCTACCTTCAAGTCGTAATTATCACCACCAATCTCCTTATCAGAGTTAGCAGTGTCCTTCCAGCCTTGCTCTACATCCGCCCACTGCTCCTTGATTTTTACATCAGCACCAGTGACTTTATTAGCGTATGCGTCAATCAGTTCTTGCATAGCTTCTGCTGGGACTTTGTGCTTTTCGCCAATCTCCTTCACAGAGGCAAACAATTCCTCATCAACTTCTACACCCTCAGGTAAGTCCTCAGGCAATATTAGATCATCGTAACCAGTTTCCTTCTCGTCACCTTCCTTGGATTCGTCACCGTCTTTGTCAGACTCATCGTCTTTATTGTCGGCTTCATCTGCGGTATTGGACGTATCCGTATTCTGATCGTCTTTTCCATCATTGCCTGCGTCGCCATTGGCAGCAGTATTCTCTACATTCTCTGCGTCATATAATTTATCAGCAGTGTTTGTAGAAGAATCTTGTGTTGCAGCATCGTTATTACTAGCTGCATTATCTGTATTTGCGTTATCGCCATTATTTGTAATAGTCATAATTACCTCGGTTGTTTAGTTATTGCTTTAACGGCCCACATAGCAGCATCCTCGTAACAAGCTTCGGATAATGAAATCAATCTCAAAACCTCTGGGTCTTTTGCTAATTCTTTAGCCTCTTGTAAAAGGTCTATTAATTCAGCAGATTTAACTTTCATTTTATCTACCAAGCTATCCTCTGATGGATTAAAGTGAATACCAACTCTGTATTCACCTAGTGTTAATTTTTTATTTTGACTCATTTTCGTCCTCAATTTTATTGTTAATAATTAAATCAGCAGTCGCTTTAGGGTGGATAGAGATACATTCATCTACCAACCATTGGGCAACTGATTGCTTGCCGCAATTAAAACCTGTAACCCCTTGGTCATTTGTTAATGGGTTACGGTATAAACCGCAGAAGTCTAGTATGCGCCACATCACCCTTTTGCCCTCAGGTGTAGATAAGACAGCCCTTAGGTCGTCATTCTCTTGGTTTGCGCCATTTTTTTCTTTATCACTCATACCAATAAACCTATTGTTAAGCAAATACCTGCAATCACAGCAGATACGATTGATAAAAACCTAAACTTATTGCCATTACATTCTTGACTCTTGGTGTATAATCCTTGAGCAAAGTATGAAGCAGCAACAGAACTTAATGCCAGTATCAAGCCAATCTTTCCTGATAATGAACCTTTCAACAAAGCTAAGCCTGCATTACTCGCAACTAGCAAGCACTGACAAACTAAACCTATGATAATGGTTAGCCCAAATGAGATAAGGTTAGAGTAGTAATGGTGTTGTACTCTGCCTTGCTCTCTTACTATTTCCAAGTTCTGCTCAACAGTTAAGCGTTGAACATAGGCTTTTCTTTTTTGTTTATTCTCCTTTTTCATCTTTAGCCTCCTTAATTTCTTTATTCTTTTCATTTATAGCCTCTTGCGCTCTTTGTTTACGTAACTCAATAGCATCAGCAAAGAAATCTTCACTGGTGTAATCGTACTTAATTTGTCCAATGTGTGCGGTGTCTTTTGATAAAGGTATGTCAATCATAGTTTTGTAACCTGCTTCTCTAGCCTTCTCAAAGAATGAAACATCTTCACCAACTCTTCCTAATGGATCAGGTTTGCCGTTCTTACCCTTCTTGTAGTATGGCTCAAAGTATGGGAACTCAACTTTATTGAATACATCCATGTTGATTAATACCATACCAGTACCCATCTCACTAGCTTCTTCAAGGTTTCTTTCCTCAAGCATGTCAATCTTGAAGGTCTTGCCTTCTGTGTCTTTAGATACTTGAGTGTATGGGTAGTTTCTTCTTGCAACAGTTAAACCCACAATGTCATGCTTATACTTCAATGATACATCAACCAATCTTTGGCAAGCCCAAGGTGGACAAACCATGTCACTATCCATGAAAAGAATGTGAGTAGCTTTAATCTTTTGTGCTTCTGCAACCTGCATGTTTCTTGAGTGTGCAATGTCAACTGTCTTGTAGTTATTCAATGCCATTCTCAAGCGTACACTTGTGTTATGGTTTGATAGAGCTGCCAGTGACATAGCGAAATCAGCACAAACACTATCAGTGCTTGGTACTGCTACCAATACTCTGATTTTGCTGTAATCATTCTGCTCAATAGCAGGTTTCTTATTTTCAACCTTAACCTCTTTAGATTTGGTTGCTCTTCGTTCTTTTCTGTTTTTCATAATCTTATCTATAAAAATTAGTTATTTTTTACTGTTGGCGTTTTACCAAACTTAGTTAATGCTCCACCAACTATTGATCCCATATGTGGAGCTGCAAAATAAAAAGCTAATATTAACATCATTGCTCCATTCATGCTTTCCGCATATTCTCCTATTAATGTTGCTGAATTATTAAGTTTTTCTGAATCATCTACCCATACGGAAACAATGCCCAAAATCATTGCTACTAAATACTGAATTAACCATATGACAGTAATCATAAGAGCAATAAATCTTCTGGCTAAATTCTGTCCCTGCGTGGCTTCCATCCATCGTATGACCATTGATCTTGCCTCTGATCTGTCTTTAGCCGCCAATGTAGCTTTTTCTTCTTCTGTATATACCAAAGAATCCAAACCATTTTTAACGGAACTAATCACCGTATTTAGGGCTTTTTCTGTGCCAAATAATTTACCTATAAAATTCACTTTCTTTACCTCTTCAAATTTGTTAATAATTGTTAATTATGTTGGTAAATTGGTAGATAAACTCTCAACCATGTTTGAAGCGATTGAGTCGTCATCTGCTTTAATTCCTGATACATCCTTAGCTGCACTAGCCATAGTCTTAGCTCTTTCCGCTGCGGCTTGCGCTTGCGCTGCCTGTGCTTCTTGAGCTGCTAACTCGTTGGCTTCGTCATCACTACGAATAATAGCAGGGTTGATGCCTAGCATTGAACCATACTGGTCAACGGTTTCATCAAAGTTCACTTTATGTCTCGTACCTGGATTCATTTGCATAATGTTACCAGCAAAGCCCATAAAGCGATCAAGACTAGATACTCCAACTGAGCGTTGTGCCTGATGTAGAATAGACACATACTCAACCTTTACATCCATACCTTGAATCTCTTGCGGTGGCTCAGGTATTAATCCTTGCCTCCACATAATGTTAAACGTTCTTGCAATAAGTGGGTCTAACAAATCTTTGTTCAAACGCTCAAGCACAGGGCCAAGCATTAGTAATTTCTCTTCGTGTCTTTCTTCAACTTCTCTTGCAGTGATTTGCCTACGGTCTGACTGAGACAGCATTAAGAATAAATCAGCATAGAAAGCATTATTGATACGCTCTCTTATTTGAGCAGACTTAGCCTCTAATTCATTGATTCTTAAATTGACATCATGTGCAGATTGAAAGCCAGGTTTACCATTAACGTAAGCAGAGTAAGTTACCCCACCTGGCATAAGTGATTTATGTTTATTTCTTAGTGATGGGTCAGCAACCATTGAAGGGTCAACCATCTTCTCAACAGCCTTTGAGGCTTTCTTCTCGTGTAATTGTAATTGTTTTACATCTCCTAGTGCATCCATACCTGGACAATCAGAAGCGTAAACGTCACCATCGTTAAGATTCCATCTAGGACAGAACACAGGGAACTCATCAAAGCCACCAAACTTTAATACTTTACTACTTGAGCTTTGCTCCCAGTACACGTTGCGAAATGGTTTATTTCTTGCATCTTGCTTAGTTGTATCACGGCCAGTGTTAGGCTCTACCAAATGGTAAAGATCAACCCAGTCATCATAAGAGCCTTTATCGTACAAGCTCTTAACAGTTTCAGATACATTCTCAATACCAAACTGCTCAACAACTTGTGATACTGTTTTACGGTAAGAACGTGAGAAAGTGTTTACTACTCCCTTTGCGTTGTTACCAATACGGTATTCACCTTGAGTAAATGTTTGTGCGAAAATGACATCTTCAAAATCTTCAAATAAAGCTATTGGCCCTTGACCAAATAGGATAAGTTCAGCGTAAATCTTTGGTAATGCGTCATAGATGTTTGAACGTGTTAGCACCACATTCATTCTTTTTTTAACGGTATCTAACCAGAGCTTGACGCTTTGCATCTCTTGGACTTCTGGGTTAGGTGATTCTAAGTTAAACCAAGGACGAGCAGGTGAGGTAAGACCTGACATCATACCAGAGGCTAGAACTCGTAAAGCTAGCTTACCAGTGTTATCAATGATCTTACCATTTTTTTTGCCACCCTCGTTTGTCTTGGACAATAACCATCTTCCAAGTCTTGGTAAGATGTACTCTGCTAACTCTCTGTGATGAGCTTCAAAGCTATTGTATTCTTGGTCAAGACCTGAAATGCGAGCTTTATACCTTTTGAATTGTGCCGCATTTAGATTCATAATTATTCCCCTAATGCAGTTTTACCAGCAGTTCTTGCTTCTTCCTCTTTGCCTAGAGGGCCAGTGAGAATAGTGGATTGACGACCAAAAGACTTTTTCGCCTGATTACGTTGATCTCTTTTAGCTTTTCTTGATTCCTCAGAGACTTCCTTGTTAGTAGTTTCAACAGGAGGTGGAGGAGGTGTAGGAATAGGAGGAGGAGGTGTAGGAGGTGTACACATAATTTACCTTGTTTTAATTGCAATTATTCAAGTTTTGTGTCCTCGTCAATTACAATTCTACTCAAGCGATTATTTTTTGCAACACCTTAATTATCAAATGGGTCATAATCGGTCTCACAATGATCGTGTGTGCCTAATTCATCTGTCTTCTTGGCTACTGGATGGGCGAAGGTTAAAGCTAACGCATCTGCCTTATTTGGCGATGGTATGCCTCTTTTCTTCATGTCGCTTTTCTTCTCAAGTTGTACCATGCCTTCTAATCTTGGTACAGTTTCAGGGCCAATCAAATCATTGCATAACTCATCGTCATCTTCAATAGCTCCTCCTTCTTGTAGCCATTTTTTCATTAAACCCCACATCTCAGCTCGCTTATTAAAAAACCCACGAGTAGCACTTGCTTCCGCAAAGCTCACAAGTATCCAATCCCTACCCATCGCTTCACCTGCGCTTTTAATTCCAGTACCATAACCCAAATCAATAAACACTGCATCAGCTTTGTATTTGTCCTCATAGTTTGCAACAATACCAGCAATCACAACATCATTGTCATTCTTTGGAATAGTCTGCAATAACTGTGATGCTAAGCCTTGACGCATTACAATCTCTAAAGTGTCATCACCTTCCCATGCAGGATCAACACCTATCACTACTGGTGCAAACTCGTATTGATGTTTGTGTAAGTGTCTGCCTTTTGCTGCTTGGACTAGATCATCTGAAATGAACTGTTTGACAGATTGTTGAGGGAATACACCACGTACACGTACTTTAACAAAGTCTGAGTCTTCGCCATAATCATCAACCCACTCTTTCAGCTTCTTCTTGTTGGTGATCTGCACATCACGAGAATCAATGAAACGAGTTGACCATCTCTTGCGGAATTTGCTGAAACACTCCCTGAAACGTCCAGTGTTACGTGTGGGGTTTCCAAAGGCAAACCACATAGGTTCACCGTCTGTCATACCACCTTCTGCTACTTCCCAAATCTTATCTGGTATTGCAGAGGCTTCATCAAAGATGTAAAATGATGTGGCGGTTGCTGCGTGCTGTCCTGCAAATGATTCTGTGTTTTCCTCTCTACATGTTTGACCATCACAACGCCAGTCTTCTTTGTGTTCTGGGTGGTAAATGTTCATGTTACCTTTACCGTTGTTGTATTCAAACCAATGTCCAACGATACATTTTTTAAGCCATTTACCAAGCTCAGCCCATGTTTTAGTTCTTAATTGTTCAGATGTGTTTGCTGTTACAGTACCCTTTGAGCCTGGGCGAGTTGACATGATGAATAGAGTTATCCATGAAGTCAGTGTTGATTTACCAATACCATGACCAGAAGATACGGCTTTCATAATTGCATCAACTGGTGTCCTACCATCAAATCCATTCTTTCTAATGTCCTTACCCCATTCATCTAAGAACTGACAAGACCACTCATCAGGGCCATACTCACAGTTGAAGCGTGATTTGTAGGGTTCTTCTAGCTTTACGAGTTGGATTGTTCTATCAGATTTCCACGGAAAAGAATACATTACCCAACCCAGAGGGTCAGCAAAGAATCTTCCCATGTCTTTTTGTAATGCTAATTCGTATTTGATGTTGTCATTTTCCATAGTTTTACACGAGAATTTGTCTTAGGGTCGCTGTAAAAACAAATAAGTTTTGTTTAATCATCATCATTTTCCTCTTCAATTCCTGATTGCTGACGAGCATTAACGATGTTATCCCAAGCTTTTCCAGTGTGTTCAATGGTTTGTTTAGTTACCTCAGTGCGCCCAAAGTTCATAGAAAGCAGAGATAATGGGTTTTTAGATTTGTTTGTAATCGCATTTTCTTCAAGGAAAAGTTCACACATAGCCTTCCCGCGCGTTACAATCGGAAGAAACTCATCCTTTTTATTGTAGTCTAACAAAGCCCTAGTGGACATCCCTAAGTGAAATGCAAGTCCACTTACCGTCGGCGGACGTACCCATACCTTATGCTTGTCATCCATAAGAGAGTGGAAGTAAACGAGCATGTCTTTTTCCATTTGTTCTGGTGTTTCGTATTTAGGTGGTCTCCCAATTCTTTTAAAATCCATGTTAATCCTTACCAAGTTTATCTTTAACTATCTGCAAAAACTCTTCTTGAGTCTTAAAGTTCTCCTCCCATTTCTTCCTACCTGCATGGACAGCAACCCCATAGCCACCGTTACGATGATGTGTTGGACACAGACTAATAACATCAAAGTGACTAGCTCTCTTTCCTAATCCAGCCCAACCAATAGGATGGTGCAGCTCTGCTGGCGTTCCTTCTATACCAAGACACTCGCTACAAACTAAACAACCTAATTCTGCTACTCTTGCCATGTGTTGCTTCTCTGCTTTTGTTGCTTGTTTTTTAGCCATTCCAATTAACCTCTTTAATTAATCTAGGATTTTCATAGATGTTACCTAAAACTTCTGTATTCTCTTTACCCTCTGCTGTTGTAAATAAGCTCTAAATTTAATCATTCTCCTATTCATAACCCTTACTCATTCTATAAAGTTCAGTGCTTTCAATCTGTTCCCAGTTATACTCGTAGGTGTCGGCACTTACTCCCCAACCATCACGAGTTATAACTTTAAGCTTACCATCCTCATCAAGCAAACCCTCAATAGGGTCAATCTCTTCAACTCTTCCGTCTTTCAATTTAATGGTAATTCCTAGTTTGTTGTACTTACTCATTGCCTTTGTCATTAAGTTTATCCAAAATAAATTGTACCGTCCTTTCTAGGATAGCGTCACCCTTTGAGGATGCGTAAGGCTCTTCAACTAGAATCCTACAAGGTACAACCTCATTCTCAATGATAATCTTTTTAGGTTCAGAAGCCATGCCACAGACTCTATCGCTGTAACCCGTTACCTTCCATTGAATAGGTTGAAAACCAATAACATTCTTCCAAAACTCAATAGGCTTATCATCACCGTAAACACATTTCTCACGGTTACGTAAGTGCTGCTGTTCGCTGATAGCCTCACCTACCTCAATAGTGGAAAACCCTATCTCTTTTTCGTATCCTCCTACTGTAAAATCTAGGTATCCTCCTTGCTCTAATACCGGAGAGTTGCGCTCGTTTAGTGTGAACTCACTAACGGTTTTGCCGTCTATTTCAAATTTTACTTTCATAAAGTCCTCGTCGTTAAATTAATAATTTCAATTTTACTTCGCACAGGCTAAATTATCAACCAATAATCTACGGTGATAGACTAGAGCATAGCGCACCCACTCGTAGCTCTGCCTTGTCTCATTCCTTTTGAGCAAAGTTAGTTCAGGCTTCATTTTCTCTTCAAACTTTGCAAAGTCTTCTGAGGTTTTAGCTTCTCTGATGTATTGCATACAATCGCAGTATGCTTTAAGCACATTCATAATCCATACCAATTTAATTTTTATCATTTCAATTTTAAACAGTTGGCTTAAAAACTCAATCATTCCGTGTTTTTCTGTGAGATTGCCAGTCAAAATTTAACAGCTTACCGCCATTTTCCCTCATACGATCAATCACACGATCACCCACATAATCCTTCAATTCCTCAGCACCTAAGTTACTTATTAAGATTGTTGGTTTCATTTCTTCATAACGCTTATTTATAATCTGAAATAAAATCATTTTCTCAGCGTCAGTACCAAATTGCACCCCTACCTCATCTAAGATTAACAGGTCAGGATTTAAAAACCAACGTATAGCTTCACGCTCTGTCTTATCACTACCTTTTGTGAAGGTTTCTTTGACACTACCAACCGCATCAAGCACGCTCATAAACACAGCAGTACAACCTTTTTGTAAGATGTGGTTAGCTATTGAGCAAGACAAATGGGTTTTACCTGTGCCTGTTTTTCCGCAAAAGATTAAACATCTACCTAGCTTGTCCATCTCTTCAAACCTTTCAGCGTAATCAAAACAGGTTTGCTTTCTTTTTTCTTGTTTGTCGCATTTTGGCACAAAGCTTTCAAAAGAGTGTAGCTTGAAGCGACTAGGTATCATAGCTTTACCAATGTTACCTTCAATCATTTTACGCCTACGTTCTTGCTTCTCACGCTCTTCACGTTGCTTTTGTTCGCTTTCTTCCTTAGCCTTTTGTTCTTCTGAACACTTTGGACACTTAACATCAAACCATTTTCCAGCCATGAAATGCTGTGTTAGTTTCATTTTGCCATGCTTCTCACATTCAAAATCAACTTCTCTTTGGTCAGTTTTAAAAACATTATTCATAGTTTACCTCGTCATTTAAGTTAAAATTAATCACAGTCAAAACCCTCAAGAGGGCCGTACTTTTTGTCAGATAAGTCATGTGCAGACTTTTTCTTAGTAGCATACTCATCACCCCATGCCTGAGTATTTAGCCAAGTAGTAGGATGCTTCCAGTATTGCTTATCAAGCCCTCTTGATTTCTTGTAGGCTTCTACGCCTTTTACGATCTCTTCATGGGTAGTTACCCTTAGTGCTTTCTCATAAGCTTGCAGAGCCTTAGGTTTTGCCTTCTTGTAATCATACAAATTCCAGAACTCCTCAAAACCCACATTATTATTTATCTTCTTTTCATTCTTACCATTCTTACCTTCTTTACATTCTTTAGGTGTGGTTGCTTGTTGGTTGCTAGCTGGTTGATTGTTGGTTGCTTGTTGTGTATGTTGCCGGTTGTTTTGCTGGTTGCTCTCATCTTTTTTATCTTGGTAAAGGCTGTAATTCTCTATCTTTATGATGCTGAACTTGTTGGTTGCTCTGATGGTTATTTCGTTGGTTGATTTTAGCTTCCTTAGTGCGGTTTTAATTTGCTGTTCTGAGAGAGTGGTTTGTTTTGCTAGCTCCAAACGACCTGTCAACATTTCACCTCTTTTTATTTCAATTCCTCGCCAGCTTCTATCTTTGTGGTTGGCATTTAGTAGAATGTGTAAGAATAAAACTTTGGTAGGGATGTCATCGTACCATTCCCATTCTGTCAACTTTCTATGTAATTTTATAAATCCTGTCATGTTTTTTCGTCCTTTAATTATTATGCACGTCTCTTTAGCTCTTCTTCAAAATCTTTCTTCCAACTAAAGTTGTGGAAGTTCTTAAGGCAAAACTCCAAGTAACCAGTGTCAACGTCTTTGATCTTCCAGTCTTTGTACTTACCAAATCGTAGAACTAAATCACCACCCTCATCTGTGCTTCTGCGATGCTTCTTAGCCACGTTAAAGTCTGAGGAATGTATCAGGTAACTAGTCTCATTTTTTAGTGAAGTCTTAGAGCCTACGCCTTGGATTGTATAGGTTTCAACTTTACCAAAAGTTTTGACATTTGCACAAAGATCAAAGTAATCCCATGAATCTTTGCCTGGTGATTTTCTTACGCCTCTACCTATCATTTGATAGTAAAGCCCTAGAGACATTGTTGGTCTTGCTCCTATCACGCAGTCAAGAGCAGGAAAGTCAAAGCCAGTGGTCAGAACTCCAACATTAACTACCACCCTAATCTCACCAGACATAAAGCTTTTGAGTATTTGCTCACGCTCTCTCTTGGTGTTCTTTGAGGAAATTTCTTTACTCTCAACGCCTGCTTGGTGAAGCTTGTAAGAGATAATCTCAGCCTCTTGTACTGACGTTGTGAATACTAGAATGTGTTTGCGGTAAACGCTGTTTTTAGTAACAGCCTGAATGATTTTATCATGTACCCCTTTAGCTTGGTTATACTTCAAAACGCTATCCTCTGAGTAATCAGCACCAGTGGTGTTCTTACCTAGAGAGCTAGTATCATAATCATCACTAGTATCATAATCAGCAATGTAGTATTTAGGTTTTACAAGGAATCCCTCATCAAAAGCGGTTTTATTTTGATACACGTAAGCAATGTTGCTAAAGATTTTTGGTCTAGTTCTGTGTAAGAACTTCCATGTTACACCGTTATAATCGTCAACGTGCATCCTGTAAGGTGTGGCTGTCAAACCAATTAACATCTTTGGTGATAGGTACTTTAATAATTTTAGGTACATACCAGCCTTTGCATTTACCAAGTGGCACTCATCAATAATAACAATTTTGAATTGTGAAAAATCCTCTTTGTTTTTGATAGAACCGATTGTTGCTAAGGTGATTCTTTTTATTACCTTTCTGTTTAGCGAAGCGGAGAAGATACCTACCTCGTCAGGCTCTTCAACAAAGCTCACTATCTTAGAGTAGTTTTGTTCTAGTATTTCTTTTGAGGGTTGTAGAATTAGGATAGGCTCGTTGTATTTCTTGGCTAATCCCGCTATTACTACTGACTTACCCGAACCCGTGGGTAATACCAGTATGCCATTAAATGGGTCTTCAACACAATCAATAGCTTCTTGTTGATAGCTTCTTAATTGCATAGTTAAACACCATTTGACTTAAGGACATCGTCCACTGCTTGCATAGTAGATAAGCGTGGGTCATCAATCTTGAAATTGATTATCTGACTAAAGTGACACTCTGAGATGCCAGCCAGTTTTGCTACTTGCTTATTCTTAAGCCCTGCCGCTCTAATCCTTAGAGGCCATTGCTTTATTACTTCCTTAAGAAATGGGTATTTACTTGTTGTTTTTTGCATAGGTTTTACTCCGTTTAAATTAATAAATGTTTGACGGAATTTATTTAAACCTAAGTAATCTAAGATGTCAAGAGGAAATCTAAATTAATTTAGTTTACGCAACTTATCATTTGCTGTCAAATCTATACGATCGCACAGATTTTGGTTTTAGAGGGGGTGTCAAACTAAGGAGTACCCCCTCAAGGATAATTGACTCGGACGAGGACATCAATTAACCACCGCCAAGTTTAAAGTTTAAACCCATAAAAAACAATCTGTAATTTGCACATCCCCCCGATCCTCCCCCCTTCATCCCCCTTTACTCCCTCTTCTTTTGTTTTATTCTTAGACACTAATCTAAATTAATTTATTTTTTCCCTTGACATTAGTAAAAGTACCCGTTAGAGTAGTTATTAAATAAGGTGTTCTTACCGATTAATAATAATAAAAGACGAGGTTTATTATGTTACACATCCTATCAATAGCAGCCATGATTGGCATTATAGTTTATCTTCATTTAGATAATCTTAAATTTTTCCAAAAGCTAGACAGAATAAGTAAGCTTTCAAGACAAGGCGGACATTCTAAAAAAATCAGCAAAATAGCAAAATCATTATGAGTAAAGAATTGACATACGAAAGAAAAATAGAAAACGACCAGTGGGAAGAAATGCAAATCACCTGCGAACGTAAAAACATTGAAATCTCTTGTGACATAGGACGAGTTACCATGAGTCATGAGGATTTTGATAACTTAGTTCATCACGTTAATAAGTACCGTGAGATGACTAAAATTATTAACCTAGAAACAGAGTAAAATTATGGGAGAAATAGCAGAAATGATGCTTGATGGTACGCTTTGCCAATGTTGCGGAGTTTACCTAGGTAATGAAGAGCCTAGTGGCTTTCCTGAGACTTGTGAGGATTGTGCCTCAGAAGATTCATTAACATTAAAGAGAAAAATAATGACTAATAATAAAAAACTAAAAAATTTCTTAAAGGAACATAATGCTTGTGAAGACGGTTATATTTTTGCTAAAGACTTAACTCTGAAACAGTTTCTAGATACGTGTCCAAGGGGAGACTGGATATTGTGGTTGTTTACAAAAATAAACCCAGAATCATTAAAAGAATTGACCTTAGTTAAAGGTCATTGCGCTAATACTGTTAGGCATTTAATGAAAGATGATAGAAGTGTTAAAGCTGTAGATGCTGCTATTAAATTTGGAGAAGGTAAAATCTCTAAAAAGGAATTAGATAATGCATATGCTGCTGCTTATGCTGCTGCTTATGCTTATACTGATGCCGATGCTCATGCTTATGCTTATCCTCCTGCTGCTGCTGCTAGATGTGCTGCTGCTGCTGCTGCTTATGCTTCTTATGCTTCTTATGCTGCTGCTTATGCTGCTGCTGATACTGCTGCTCATGTTGCTCATGCTGCTGATTATGCTACTGCTTCCGCTGCTAGATGTGCAGCTGCTGCTGATTATGCTAAAGTGCAATACCAGGAAAAAACAGCTAGCATATGTAGGAAATATCTTCCTATAAAAATTTGGAATAATATTTAAAAAGGGGAAAAATAATTATGACTAATACTATTTACAAAGAAGGTATCTATTTTAACATGCCATTCTCTGAATACAGAGAGATCAAAGCGGCTAATCGTTCTTACCTAGAAAAGTTACCAGAAGACATTGAGGAAGCTTGGAAAGTATCACCTTTTAATCCTGAAAGAGAAGAGGGTGAGGATACACCGCAAATGAAACTAGGTAGAGCAGTACATAGCGCAGTGCTTGAGCCTGACATCTTTTGTGATTTATACGTACGCACACCAAGACCAGAAGATTTTGCAGATAAAACTATCTTAGAGAAGAATAGCGAACTGTCAGATTTTCTTGTGAGTGTTGGTGAGAAGAAGTCAGGTAAAAAGGAAGAGTTGATTGCAAGAGCATTGCCACACCTTGACCCTAAGACTCATGTGATATGGGATAATGTAATGAGTTCTTTTTACTCAGATGTTGAAGATCATGGCAAGACCGTTCTTAATGATAATGAATCTGAGATAATCAGGGGTATTATTGAAAAGCTAGAGATTTGTGATGAGATTAAAGAGGTTTTTAGTAAAGGTTATCCTGAGGTTACTTTGATCTGGAGAGATGAGGCTACTGGTACTTTGTGTAAAGCTCGTCTTGATTATGTAAGACCTGAGGCTATTGGTGAGCTTAAAACCTTCTCTTATCGTGGTAAGAAAAACATGTATAAAGCAATGTGCGATGAAATTAATTATAACAAGTATAATGCTCAGTATGTGTTTTATTACAATGCTCTTAAAACTTTAATCAAGAAAGTTAAGGCTAACAAAGCTGAGGTCTTTGGCGATGTTGATAAAACTTGGTTAGAAAAGTTCTTAGAAAATTCAAATAAGCAATACTTTATCGTATTCACTAGAACAGATTCACCATTCCAAATGAAAGCCATAGAGTTAAAACAAGCTGCAATTCAAGGAGCTAGTGACAATCAATACTATGTTGAAGGTTTACACTCTGTTAAACAAGGCTTAGCTCTACATAAATCATTTACCAATAAAGCTAAAGAGTTTGAGAGTGTGTCACCTAAACTAGTGTGGCGTGACCCTAGACAAGTGGAAGTCTTACAAGATGAACATATACCTAATGTAATGTATCAGAATTTTTCAATTTAACGGAGGTAATTATGACTTGCACAGTAGAAATGACAAACGACAAAAAAAGTGAAGTCTATAATTGTGATTGTA
>Ga0080013_1002167_pt1 | contig 23815 bp, 38 predicted proteins | sample ETNvirenome_6_85_FD_69236 | JGI IMG/M metagenome (GOLD analysis project Ga0080013, IMG submission 69236) | Marine viral communities from the Pacific Ocean - ETNP_6_85 (SPADES assembly) (version 2) | ecosystem: Environmental > Aquatic > Marine > Oceanic | place: Pacific Ocean | collected 2013-06-19
GAGCTCATGGCTAAACTTTGTCCTGCAGGTAAAGCAGCCGCGAAGAAAAAATTTTCGGTTTACCCTAGTGCATATGCAAATATTTGGGCATCTAAATATTGCAAAGGTAAAGTAGGTAGGAAGAAAAAAGGAAGCGGCGGACTTGCACAAAAAGGTAAAGGTTGTGAGATCAGATGAGTGGTCTAAAGAAATGGTTAGACGAAAAATGGGTGGACATCGGAGCTCCGAAGAAGAACGGCAAGTATCAACCTTGCGGTCGTCAGAAAGGGAGCAAACGAGCGTATCCAAAATGCGTCCCACTTGCAAAAGCCACACGGATGTCAAGCTCGCAAAAGGCGAGTGCTGTCAAACGAAAACGAGCAGTGAGTAACACTGGACCAAAACCAACTAACGTTGCAACTTTTTCAAAAAGAAAAAGTGCATACATTGGAGGACTAATATGAAAATGCCAAATACAAAATACACAGGTAGTTTTATAAAAGGTGGTCCAGGAGAAAACCAAAGTTATAAAAAATATTACGGCACCTTACTTCAAGGTTTTAAAAGAGGTGGTGACGTAATGCCGAAAAGAAATAAAAAAAACTTTAGACCTACAAAGTCTGGAGCAGGCATGACTACCGCTGGGGTCAAAGCCTACAGAAGAGCAAATCCCGGCAGCAAACTAAAAACAGCAGTAACTGGAAAAGTTAAAAAAGGTTCTGCTGCAGCAAAAAGAAGAAAGTCATATTGCGCTAGAAGTGCAGGTCAAATGAAACAATTTCCTAAAGCTGCGGCTAATCCTAATTCCAGATTAAGACAGGCACGTAGACGATGGAAATGTTAGATGCATTAAGATTAAGATACCAAGCACAAATTGCTGAAGCTAAAGCAACAATAAATATTTATTTATTTAAACCTGTAGGAATAGGTGAACATCCACAACACTTAGATGAAATAGATAAACTTTTAGGAAAAATTGCTGAAGCAGAAGATAAACTAGAGGTAATAGAAAAATGGATGAAATTACAATAATTACAAAAATACAAAAAATGTTAAAAGAACGTTACCAACAAGTTGGTGATACTATGGTAAGTGGTGGTGTTGACAACATGGAAAAATACAAGTACATGTTAGGACAGGCACACGCCTACCAATTTATTTCAGGGGAAATATCCAACCTGCTAAACAAAGGAGCTAAAGATGGAGACGGAAAAGTCGTTAATATTGGAAAAGACAGAAATCCCAAAGCATAAAAATGCTTTGTCAGAAAAATACGAAAAAGAAAACAAAGCAAAAGAAAAAAAAGAAGTTGACGCTTACGAGCGTTTAAAAACAAAAGAATCAAATAAATTACCACAACCTACTGGTTGGAGAATGGTAGTTCTTCCATTTAAAATGGCAGAAAAAACTAAAGCAGGATTATTCTTAGCTCAAGATACTTTAGAGAGACAACAAGTTGCATCAACTTGTGGATTAGTTTTAGCAATGGGACCTCATTGTTATGACAAAGAAAAATTTCCTGAAGGTCCTTGGTGCAAAAAAGGCGACTGGGTAATCTTTGCAAGATACGCAGGATCAAGAATTCAAATTGACGGGGGTGAAGTTAGATTGCTAAATGACGATGAAGTATTAGCTACAATCGATGACCCCGAAGATATACTTCATCATTTTTAATAACCATAGGAGGATACTATGCAAGACACAGACAAAGTAGTTGACATTGATACATCCGGTCCTGGTGCAGAAGTTGAACTTGATCCACCAAAAGAAAATTTGGTACAAGAACAACCAGAAGATAAAACACCAGCGGAGGATAAAACTCATGAAAACGAACGTGAAACAAAACTTGAAGACGGTGGTAGCGCCGATGACGCAATTGCGAAATCTGATGAGCCAACTGATGTTCAAGATAAAGAAAAAAATACAGAGCAAAAGAAAGAATTAGAAGAATACTCAGACGGAGTAAAAAGAAGAATAGCTAAATTAACTAAAAAAATGCGAGAAGCAGAAAGACGTGAAGAAGCTGCTACTATGTATGCTAAAAGTGTTTTAGCTGAAAAAGAACAACTTAGTTCTAGACTTACAAAATTAGATACAGGATTTGTATCTGAAAAAGAGAATAGAATTAAATCTGGTATGGAAGCAGCTGTTGCTAAATTAGCAAAAGCTAGACAAGAAAGTGATCTAAAAGCTGAAGTAGCTGCAAGTGCAGAAATTTCAAGATTAGGTTATGAAGAAGCAAGACTTGCTGATTTAAAAGCAAGACAAGCTGAAACTAAAGCTGAAACACCAGTTAATAATCAACCCCAAGAACAAGTGGAAATGCCGAGACAAGTAGACCCTAGAGCTAGAGACTGGGCTCAAAAGAATACTTGGTTCAATAAAGATCCAATTATGACTGAGGGAGCAAAAGTAATACACAGACAATTAACAGAAATTGAAGGATATGATCCTAATACTGAACCTGAAGAATATTATTCAGAGGTAGATAGAAGAATAAGACTTGAATTTCCGCACAAGTTTGATACAACTGCTACTCAGGAATCGACTAAACCTACTCAAACTGTTGCTTCGGCAACGCGAGCTAGTAAATCATCAGGTCGCAAAATTGTGAAACTCACACCTTCACAGGTAGCAATTGCTAAAAAACTGGGTGTGCCACTTAAAGACTATGCGGAACAATTGAAAATCACGGAAGGAGTATAAGCATGGAAAATCAAGATAAAAAAACTTCACGTGCGAGTCAGACTAGAGAAAATGAATCTCGACCAAAAGTCTGGTCTCCACCATCTTTATTAGATGCACCCCCTGCACCGGCGGGATTTGTACACAGATGGCTTAGAGCTGAATCAATGGGATTCGACGACTCTGCTAACGTACAAGGTAGATTAAGATCTGGCTTTGAACTAGTTAGAGCTGACGAATACAACGAAACATCTTACGCAGTTGTACAAGACGGTAAATACAAGGGAGTGATCGGTCAAGGTGGCCTAGTGCTCGCTAGAGTACCTGAAGAGATCGCAAAGCAGTACGCAGCTTATTATCAACAACAAGCTCGCGAACAAAATGAAGCTTTCGACAACGATCTTATGAGGGAAGAGCATCCAAGTATGCCTATCAGTGTTGATAGAAATACTCGTGTAACTTTTGGTGGTACAAAGAAATAGTTTTTTAACAATTTCTAGTTACATCAATTAAATTAAACAATGGAGAAAAACTATGGCAAACCAAGATAGTCCTTTCGGCTTAAGAGCAATAGGAAAAATCGGTCAAAATAGAGATAACCAAGGTTTAGCAGAATTTAGTATTGCAGCATCAGCTACAGCTATATTCGGTCAAGATCCAGTAAAAGCATTAAATACTGGAACTATCGGTGTAGCAGCGGCAGGAGATGTTTTACTAGGAGCTCTAAACGGAGTTTTCTTTACTGACGCGAATACAAGTAAACCAACGTTTGCGAACCATCTATTAGCAGCTAACACTGCTACAGATATCGTAGGCTTTGTATCTTCAGATCCGTATGAAAGATTTGAGATACAATCAGACAACACGACAGCGTCTGCACAAACTGATGTTTTCATGAACTATGACATCACTTATGCAGCAGGAAGTACACATGATCATCTTTCAGGTGTTGAATTAGATGATTCAACTTTGAACTCAACTACTGGACAACTAAAAGTAGTTGGTGTTTCAAAAGACATTAAGAACAATGACTTAGGTGCATCGCACGTAAACTTTGTTGTAATGATCAATGAACACTTCTTGAAACAAATACCTGGCGTATAATAGTTAGAATAGGAGATAAAACATGGCTATATCACGAGGACAACTAGTTAAAGAACTAGAACCAGGCCTGAATGCACTATTCGGACTGGAATACAAAAGATACGAAAACCAACATGCTGAGATCTACGCGACAGAAACTTCAGACAGAGCTTTCGAAGAGGAAGTAATGTTATCTGGATTCGCTAATGCTCAAGTAAAACCTGAAGGTTCAGGTGTAGTTTTTGACAATGCTCAAGAAACTTACACTGCAAGATACACTATGGAAACTGTGGCTCTTGCCTTCGCGATTACTGAGGAAGCGGTAGAAGATAACCTGTATGACAGACTGTCAAGCAGATACACAAAAGCGTTAGCTAGATCTATGGCTAACACTAAGCAAGTTAAAGCAGTTAATCCATTAATTAATGGATTCGGCGGTGGATTCACTTCTGGTGACGGAAGCAATTTATTTGCTACTAACCACCCAACAATTGCTGGTACTGTATCAAACACACTTGCAACAGCAGCAGACTTAAATGAAACTTCATTAGAACAGTCGTTAATTGATATTGCGGCTTTCACTGATGAAAGAGGCTTAAAAGTTGCAGCTAAAGGAACTAAGTTAATTATTCCTTCAGCTCTACAATTTACAGCTGAGAGAATCATGAAGTCTGAAGGCAGAGTTGCTACAGCTGATAATGATATCAATGCTATGAGATCAATGGGAATGATTCCTCAAGGTTACAGAGTGAATAATTTCTTAACTGATCCAAATGCATTCTTCATCATTACGGATGTTCCAAATGGAATGAAACATTTCATTAGAACTCCAATCAAAACAGCGATGGAAGGTGACTTTGATACTGGTAACTTAAGATTCAAAGCTAGAGAGAGATACCAATTTGGTGTTTCAGACTTTAGAGGAATTTTCGGTTCACCTGGAATAAGTTAATAAATAATTTTGAGGCGGAACAAAGTTCCGCCTCAATCTAAAAATAAGAAAGAAAATATGAAAAAACTTCTCATTAATATCTTTGCATACGATTATCACGCTAAATTTACCATTTTAGCTGAGGATAATGCTGAAAGTGTAGAAAATGCTATACTTGACAAACTAGGAGATAAAGGTATAAAATGGGAAAAGACGGGAATGTTCGGCCCGTTAAACAGAATAACCTATGAGGAGGTTGTTGATGATACAAGACCTTTACAAACAAAAAAGGTCCTTGGAGTTGAAGTGGGAACAGGAGCATCTTACTAATGGTAAGTATACTCTCGAAATGGTTCGGATCGATGACAAAGTTAGACAAGTCATTACCGAAATTAAGCTGGAAGAAGCAGCTATTGCCCACAGACAGAATACTGTCGAAGGAGCAGCTCCACAAGTTTCTGTAGCTACTTAATCTAAAGCTACAATTGCTGAAATGCATAAATACCGTAGGCTCTCTTGCACTCTACTAAAAACTAATATATAAATAATCCACTATACATTTAATTAGAATACTGACGCGTATAGTCGACGGCCTAGAGACAGTATTCGGAAAACTAGGAGGATAACATGGCAAGAACAACCTTTTCGGGACCGATAAAATCGGGAACGATTCAATACACTACAGGTACTACACTTGGAACAGACAGAGCTAATGTTGGTTTTACGGCAGTGTCAAAAATGGCACCAACTTTAATCAACTACAATGACACTACAGCTACTGCTACTGGCCTAATCATTCCAGCGTACTCACAAATAATTGGTATTTCAATTTTTGTTGAAACACTTTGGAATAATTCAAGTACATCAACTTTAGCTTTAGGTGATGGAGCAGATAATGCTACTGACATCGCAGCAGCTCATAACATTGCAGCTAGTGCAGTTGGACCATTAAGAATGCTACAATCAGCTACTGAGAGATGGAAAGTTGGAGCAACTGACATAGAGTTATATGCAATTGTTGTAACTAACTCAGCAGACGCTGGTACTGCAAGAATCGAAGCTACGTACTTACAAGACTACTGGAACGATTCAGCTAGACCTGTATAATAAATAATTGAATGTGGGCCTTCGGGCCCGCATAAATTTTAAGGAGAAAAATATGAGTATATACGCAGGATCATCAATTGATGGTGTAGCAACTAACGTCACTACGGAAACTAAAACTGTTCAGTCTGGAAGAACTAGAGTATATGGAGTTCATGTATCTGGTCCTAATGTAGCTGGAGTATTAGAGTTTAAAGATGGTGGAGCAACTGGAACATCAAAAATAAAATTAAATAAGGCTGCTCATGTTCATGACATGACAATTAATTTTCCTACACCAATTTTATTTAAAACAGATGTTTATTCTACTTTTACAACGGAACAAATTACTGCCATCACTGTTTTTCATAGCGGCGGAGCTAATTCGTAGGAGTCTAAATGGCCAACGTTACTTCAGGCACTACAACGTTTGATAAAACGTTTAAGATAGATGAGATAATTGAAGAGTCTTATAATAGACTCGGTCAATTTGACATGAGCGGTTATAATCTAAAAACTGCCCGAAGATCGTTAAACATAATGTTTCAAGAATGGGGTAACCGAGGTCTTCATTTTTGGGAAGTAGCAAATACTAATATCACTTTAGTTAATAATCAAAACGAATATAAAATTTTTAGAGCTACGTCTGACGGAAACTCCAATGGAGTAACTACTACTTTAACTGCTGCTATTTCATCTACAAGCGCAACCACTGGAATTACAATTGCTTCTAAAGATCGTATGCCTGACACAGGCACAATAAATGTAGGATCAGAAAATATTTCTTACACTGGATTTAGTTCTTTAGAGCTAACAGGAGTTACAAGAGGAGTAAACGGAACAACTGCAGCGACTCACTCTAATGGAGATGCTGTCACTAATTTTGTTAATCAAGCTACAGAAATTTTAGAAATGTCTTATAGAAATTCTTCTAATGTAGATTCTCCGTTAGAAAAAATTAATAGATCACAGTTTCAAGCTCTTTCAAATAAATCAGCAACAGGACAACCTTCACAATATTTTGTGCAAAGATTTATAGATCATATTTTAATAACTTTATATTTAACACCGGGTTCATCGGAAAATGGAAATGCAATAAATTTTTATTATGAAAAAAGAATACAAGATGCAGGTGATTATACAAATGCAACAGATGTTCCTTACAGATTTGTACCTTGCATGGTTGCTGGATTAACGTATTATCTATCTATGAAATATGCGCAACCAAGAATACAAGAAATGAAATTAATTTATGAGGATGAATTGGCTAGAGCTCTAGAAGAAGATGGTTCTTCAGCTAGTGTTTACATTTCACCTAAAACCTACTATCCGAGTTTATAATTATGGGAAATTTATCAAAAGGCAGATACGCATTATTTATTTCAGACAGATCTGGATTAGCATATCCATACACTGAAATGGTTAAAGAATGGAATGGAGCAAGAGTACATACTTCAGAGTATGAACCTAAACAACCACAACTTGAACCAAAACCATACACAGCTGATCCACAAGGATTACCTCATCCAAGACCAGCAAGAACAGAATTTCCAACTACAGATTTTTTACCAAAAAATCCTTTTACAATGACTAATGCATCTACTCAAGTTTCCGTAGATTTTCCTTTTAGTGATTATAAAACAGGAGACTTTGTAAGATTTTATGATGTTAAATCTCCTGTAGGTGGAGTTTCAATTTCTACTTTACAATTAGAAACAACTTTAAATGGGGATATTACTGCAACAGATATTTCTATAACTTTAACAGACTCGTCCGCGTTTCCAAGTCAAGGATACATTGTGATTGAAAAAATAAATGTAGTTTCAGGTTTGTTTGAAAATGAAACTATTTATTACAATGGTAATTCAGCAAACGTTTTATCGAATTGTGTTCGAGGAACAGCTGCTCCTTTCAGAGGACAGACTCCCAAAAACACACCCGCAAGTGCACACTCAAGCGGAGCAAAAGTCTACGGAGCTTATTCCGTGACCATGGTTCCAACAGTAGTTCCACAAGCGGGTCAACCTTCAACGGTTACACAAAATAATAGTTTTACTTTTAACTTAATAAGTGCTGCAAGCAGCACAGAAACAGGAGGCGGGTTCCAATGTTTAGCTGGACCTGTTAATGATAGAGCATGACATACACAGAACTAAAACAAAAAATTAAAGATTATACTGAAGTATCTAGTAATGTTTTTACAGATACTATTTTAAATGGATTCATTAATGATGCTGAACTTAGAATTTTAAGAGAAGTAGATTCTGATAATAACAGAAAATATGCAACAGCTGCTTTAGTTCTTAATACTAGATTTATTGATACTCCTTCTGATTTATTAATCGTAAGATCTGCTCAAATCGTAGATTCAGACGGCACGGCTTCTGCAGATAACAGAGATTTTCTTCAATATCGAGATACTAATTTTATGGCTGAATATAACCCTAAAGGAGAGACAGGTGTTCCAAAATATTACAGTTATTGGGATGAGGATACTTTAGTATTTGCCCCAACCCCTGATGCTACTTACACAATCCAGTTAAATTATATCTTGAAAACTTTGGGATTATCTAGTACAACTCCAACTACATACCTAAGTCAAAAATTTCCCAATGGCTTATTGTATGCTTGCCTAGTAGAGGCTTACGGTTTCTTAAAAGGACCCGTTGACATGCTCCAGTTATATGATAAAAAATACACAGAGGCAGTCAAAGGATTCTCAATAGAACAAATGGGAAGACGAAGACGGGATGAATACCAAAGTGGTGTTCCTCGAATAGGAAAACAATAAGGAGAAAACTATGGCCATAACGCAAGCAATTTGTAATTCATTTAAAAAAGAACTTTTAGATGGAGACATGAGTTTTAAACAAACTGGTGGTGATACGTTCAAAATAGCTCTTTACTCTTCAACAGCAACTCTAAACTCAGCAACAGTCGGTTACAGTGCTTCATCTGAAGTTTCTAACTCTGGACAATACACAGCTGGCGGTGGAGCTCTTGTTAATCTGGGAACATCAATGACTGCAGGAGTAGCGAGATGCGACTTCGCAGACAGATCTTTTACTGGAGTAACATTAACAGCTAGAGGTGCTTTAATTTATAACACAACAATGGGAGCAGGCAGTGGAACTACTGATGCAGTTTGTGTTTTAGATTTTGGAGCAGATAAAACAGCTACTTCAGGAACTTTCACAATTCAGTTTCCAGCGCCAACGTCAACAGCAGCGATATTAAGAATATCGGGCTAATAGGAGGTAAACTCCTATGGCGAGTAAAATTTATACAGTAACCGTTGCTACCGGTAGTTCATACGGCGGTGGTACAGGTAATGTATACTTCTTAGACGGCGTTCGAAATGCGACTGGGCCAGGTACAGTAGATTGGGTTGCGGGTGCAACAATTCGTTTTGATCAAAACAACTCTACAAATGATAATCACCCTTTAATTTTTTCAACCAACACAAGTACGTCTGGAATAATTTCTGCGAATGTAACTTATTATCTCGACGGATCTAGTAATCAAGCTAACTACACTAATACAGCTACATTTAATTCAGCAACTACTCGATACGTTGAAATAACACCATCAAGTCAAACAGATTTTTATTATCTATGTTATGTGCATGGTATAGGTATGGGTGGAGTCATGAATATGACTCAAGATACTTGGAGTGCATTAGCATGGAATGATGGTCAATGGGGTGACCAAGATAATATAACTTTAAAACTTTCTGGTTTTCCTTTACCAATGGCTTTAGGTGATGAAGCATCTACTCCTGACACAGGATGGAGTTCTCACTCATGGGGAGATAACTCATGGGGTAATAATTTAAATTATATTTTTCCAACAGGTCAGCTATTAACTTCAAATTTAGGAACTTTAGATGCTGTCTTTCCTAGTTCTGGATGGGGCGGAGAGTCTTGGAGTGAAGGTCAATGGGGATCAGTTGGTACAGGAAACCAAGTAGTAACTGGATTTGCTTTAACCGCAAATTTAGGTTCTGTGGACCAAACATCAAGCACTGGTTGGGGTAGAGATACTTGGGGATCAAAAATATGGAATGGGTTTGCAGATGTCATTCTTACAGGTCAAGAAATGGCCATGTCTTTTGATAATAATCTTTTAATTAATACAGAAATTAATGGCGGTTGGGGTGGATTAACTTGGGGCGCTACTGGTTGGGGTGCATTTGGTGATGCTTTTGTTTCAGGCGTTAGTGCTACATTAACTACTGGAACTCCTACAATTGATAATGAAATTAACACTGGTTGGGGATCTGACGGCTGGGGTGTTGAAGGATGGGGAGAATCTATTCAAACAGTTTCAGTTTCAGGTCAAACTATGACTGCATTCGAAGGCAGTGCAGGGTTAGCTTTTGATGGTGATTCTAATTTAACTCTTACTGGAAACCCTTTAACTATTACGCAAGGCGATGAATCTGTAAATATTAAAGTAGGTCCAATTGTAACTGGTTTACCAATGGGTATTACTTTAGGTTTTGATCAAGCAGTTATCCCTGCATCAGGATATGCAATGACTGCTGCTTTAGGAACAGCAATTGGAGACAATATTACATTTGCAGAAGTTTCTGCTAAATCTAAATCAACATGGGGTAATTCTAATTGGGGATTCGGAGTTTATGGTAATCAACCAATAACTACCTTAGCAATGGCTATGTCAGAAAACTTCTCTGGCGTTGATCCTGCACCAGATGCAGAAGTTACTGGTCAATCAATGGCTATAAATTTATCTGCTATTAGTAATTTTGTTATTAGAGGCGATGCAAATATAGCTCCATTAGCGGCTATGGGTTGGAGTGATGGAACTTGGAGCGAATCTACTTGGGGTGATGGTTTATATCGACCAGATACTGATGATATTTTCCCAATGACTATGTCATTAGGAACGGCTACTTTAGATGCAAATACCATACCTACTGTTACAGGATTAACTAACTTATTTACTGCGGTTGGAAATGTTACAGAAATAAGTGGAGATGCAAATGTAATACCAACAGGATTTGGGTTGACATTTAGCTTGGGAACAGCTACAAATGTACTGATTTGGAACGAAGTTAATACTGGCACAGCACCAGTTGACCCACCAGGATGGCAGGAAGTTTCAACTAACGCTGCATAATTATAGTTTGACACTATATAAATTATTTAATAAAATAAGAAAATCGGAGAATAAATTATGGCAAACTCTACATCAGCTAGTTTAAAACTTACAGTCCAGGCTACTGGGGAAAACTCGGGAACTTGGGGACAGATCACAAATACAAACTTATTAATTCTAGAACAAGCAATCGGTGGTTATGAAGCAGTTGGAGTCACTTCAGGTGCAACTTTAACTTTTTCAAACGGTGCTATTTCAAACGGAAAAAACCAAGTATTAAAATTAACAGGTACAATCGGAGGAGCAGTTAACGTTGTTATCCCTGATTCTATCGAAAAAACTTTTGTAGTAGATAATGCTACTACTGGTGCTTACACAGTGACGTTCAAAACTACTTCAGGAACTGGAGTAACTTGGGCGGCAGCTGACAAAGGCACTAAAATGATTTATTCAGATGGAACGAACGTTGTTGACACAGCGTTTACAGATCTTTCATCTGACTTTTCACCACAACTTTCAGCAGACCTAGATGCAAATGGTAAGAATATTACTATTGATACTGCTACAGGTATTATTGATGAAAACGGTAATCAACAAATTACTTTTTCAACAACTGGTTCTGCAGTCAACGAATTTACAGTAGCTAACGCAGCAACTTCTAACCCACCAGCATTATCAGTAACAGGTGGAGACACTAATATTGATATGAATCTTACGCCAAAAGGAGTTGGTAGAGTAACTTTTAATGGTCAAGGTAAAATAGAAAGTGTTGCAGAAAAAGTTACTACAGCAGCTGTTGCAGCTACAGGAACAATTGCTTACGATGTACTTACTCAAGCAGTTTTAAATTACACTTCTGATGCTGGAGCTAACTGGACATTAAATGTAAGAGGAGATGGATCAAACTCTTTAGATTCAATCATGGATACAGGCGAATCAGTTACAATAGCTCACATTGTAAAACAAGGTACTACACCTTATTACAATTCAGCTTTTCAAATTGATGGATCAAGCGTTACTCCAGAATGGCAAGGTGGAGCTGCGCCAACTGCTGGTAATGCAAGCTCTTTAGATGTTTACACATACACTATTATTAAAACTGGTTCAGCTACGTTTACAGCGTTAGCTTCTCAAACACAGTTTGCGTAATAAATTAGGAGGAGAAAGATTATGCCAATATTAGGAAGTTTCGGAGCAGCATCCAAAGGCGGTTTTGGCCGAGGAGGTGGTGTCCGACCAATGGAAGTAGATTATTTAATTGTAGCTGGCGGCGGTGCTGGCGGTCTTGCTAATGGAGGCGGCGGAGGCGCTGGAGGAATGCGTTCTTCTTTTCCTGGCGGTACAAAATTAATACTTGCAGACAAAAGTAACACAATCACAGTAGGGACTGGTGGAGACGGATCTGTTTCTCCAAATACCGATCCCGGTGGTAGTGGTGTTAATAGTACAATAGCAACTTCAACTGGAGATTTTTCATCATCTGGTGGCGGAAGAGGTTTAACAGGAGATCCTGCATCTTTCCCTGGAGGAAGCGGAGGATCTGGTGGCGGAGCGGCTCACCAAAATTACGGTGGAGTTGGTAACACAGGTGGTTATAGTCCCGCAGAAGGAAATGATGGCGGAGACTCCGGTCCTGGAAATTTTAATGGATCTGGCGGCGGCGGAGCCGGCGGAGCAGGAGTAAATAATAATAATGGTATTGGCGGAGCGGCAACACCTGGTGGACCAGGTGCAGCAAACTCAATTACAGGTGCTTCAGTAACATATGCTGGCGGCGGCGGTGGCGGGGCTTATTGGCCATCTGCGGGTGCTAGTGGTAGTTCCCCTGGAGGCGGCGGAGCTGGCGGTTGCCCAGGAAATCCAGGAACCGACGGTTTAGGCGGCGGCGGTGGTGGAGTAACGAGACCACACTCACCTAATATCGGAGGAGACGGTGGTAATGGAAAAGTTATTCTAAGAATTCCTTCTTCAGAAGCTGCAGAGTATCCAGGTCTAGCGATAGCACCAGGTAGTAATTCCATAGCAGATGATGGTGGAGATAAAGTCTGTACGTTTAATGTTACAGGGACATTGGATTTAGCATAATGAAATATTTTGTAGAAATATCACCTTCAAATATAGTTCTTAATAAAGTTGTTGCTGACGATAATGAAACTTCAGCATCAATTCAAAAAATAATGAAATCATCTAATACTTGGATAGAATGTACTAAATCTGGAGGTTCTGGAATAGGTGGAACTGGACACATAGGATATACATACGACTCTGCTAATGGTGTTTTTATAGAACCACAACCTTATCCATCTTGGACATTAAATAATACTACTTTTAGATGGGATCCCCCAGTTGCAAAACCCGCAGAAACTGCTACAAGTATTTGGACTTGGGATGAAGAAACAGAGCAGTGGGTTGACGAAGCCCCTACCATTTAAAGTTTTATTGACCGGAAGCCATGGCTTCATAGGTTATCATTTAAGAAAAAGACTTTCTAAAAAATACAAAATTTTATTCATCGATAAAAAAATAAATAGAAACTTACTATGTTGTAATTTAAATTATGATGTAGATTTAGTTATTCATTTAGCAGGATATTCAGGTGTAAGAGAAAGTATTAAAAATCCTTTTAACTATATAATTAATAATATTATCTGTAGTTGGAGATTATTTAATAAATTTAAACATACTAAAATTTTATACGCTAGTTCTTCTACAGTAATAGAACCTTTTCGAAATCCTTATTCTTTTAGTAAATACATAGTAGAAAAAATAGCACCTTTAAATACTGTGGGTATGAGATTCACAACTGTTTATGGACCCAAAGCACCTAAAAATATGTTTGTTCCTTTGTTATTAAAAAATAAATTAAAATATGTAAATAAAAATTATATAAGAGATTTTATACATGTTGATGATCTAGTTTCAGCTATAGAAACTATTATTAAAAAAAAATACAATAAACCAACAATTAATATAGGTTCTGGTGATATATATAAATTAAACAAACTTGACAAATTTTTTAAAAAAGTTATTTTTAAAAACGGAAACATGTTTGAAATGAAAAGCAACATGCTAGATATTAAAGAATTAAAGAAATTAAAATGGAAAAAGAAGAAAACTCTTACAAAGTTTTTGATACAGAATTTGAAAGTTTCATAGGGGCTTGGTTTATTCCAACTAAAAGTTGTAGTAATTTAATAAAGCTTTTTAAAAAGCAAAAGAAGTTGGGACATACTCGAAAGGGTCAACATGCTAAAGTTAAAAATAACATAACAACATCTATTATTGATAAGAAGATTAAAGATAGTGAGGATTGTTCTTTTTGGCCTAATTGCGATTTAAAAGAAATAATAACATATAGGCAACACCTTCAGCAGTGTTTAAATAGATATATGAATAAATACCCTGAAACATCAAATATTGATAAATATAATATTATAGAAAATATTCAAATTCAATATTACAAAAAAGGAGGAGGGTACAAAAGCTGGCACATGGAAAGGGGTGGTCCTATGGCTTCTAGAAGAGTATTAGTTTTTATGACTTATTTAAACACTGTTGAAGATGGTGGAACTCAATTTAAATATCAAAAATATATATGCCCTGCTAAAGAAGGGTTAACTTTAATTTGGCCTACAGACTTTACTCATACTCATAGGGGTCAAATTAGTTTAACTAAAGAAAAATATATTATTACAGGATGGTTTAGTTTTTTAAATGATTAAGAAAGTACATTTTGCGAGCACTCTAGACAAAAAGGACTGGCATCCTGTCTGGGTTAAATGTTTCAAAAGTTGGCAAGAAAATTCTGATTTAGAATTAATTCTATGGTCAGCTAAAGATATTGAAAATTTAGTTGAAGAAAATTTTCCTGAATACTATGAAGATTTTATTAGTTTTCCTTATGACACAATGAGGTTAGATTTATTTAAGTTATTTGTTTTAATAAAACATGGGGGTGTTTATTCTGATTTAGATGTTTTCTGTTACAAATCTTTTCACGATAAAGTTGAAAACAATTTTTATTTAGGTCAAGGAATTAACATACCTAATTCCGATGTTACTGAATTAACTCAGACTTGTTTATTAATAAGTCCCCCTGAACATTGGTTTCCTAAAATATGTGTAAGACAAGCATTTAGAAGATTAGATGTTTTTGATAAAAAGTTGTTGGATTGGCAGCGGTATGATAAAATGACATTATTTCAAACCTGTAGTGTTAGATTAATATCAGATATGTATTTTCTGTATAAAGATAAACCGGGTCTAAAAATGTTAACTCATGATTTTCATACCCAATCGCCTTTAAATTATGAACCTAGTTTTTACACTAAACATATGTTTACTGGACTTTGGGGAAAAAGAGAATATAAGAAAATAATAGAAAAATACAATTCTTTAGAGAAAGGATATAAAAATCATACGTCTATTGATATTAATACTTTTGATTTTTATAAAAGATATGAAGATATATAAAAATTTTTTAGATCAAAACGAATTTGAGCATATAAAAAATACAATATGTGGAGAAAATTTTCCATGGTACAGAACTCCTTTTTTGTTACAAGATAAAAAAGGAAAAGATAATATCGCTAGTTTTTTTCATATGATATATCAGTATAGACTAGCTAATTCCAGGTTCTATGATTTATTAGAACCTATAATATATAAAATTAATCCAGTGAGTCTTATAAGAATAAGACTTAATTTATATACTCCACAGCCTAAACATAAAAAAACAAGATTTCATGAAGATGTTTTGGATGCAGAAAATTACCACACAGCTGTTTTATATATAACTAAAAACAATGGCCCCACAGAATTTAAAGATAAAAAAATTATGCCAGAAGAAAATACTTTTGTTATGTTTAAAAGTAGTGAATATCATAGGGCTGTTACACCTACGGATAAAGATAAAATACTTATTAATTTTAATTTCTATCCATCAACAAAAGGTTTATCATGTTAACAACTTGGACTTATAGATACTTTCAATCTGTAATCCCACCACATATTTGTCAGGATATTATTAACTACGGTCTTTCAAACAAAATAATCATTGGGTCAACAGGAGAGAAATCCGTAGACGAAATACCTAAAGATGAATTTATTAATTTACAAAAACATAGGAATTCTAATATTGCTTGGATAAATGGGGAGTGGATTTATAGATGGATACGGCCCCACGTTATAAAGGCTAACGAAGAAGCAGGTTGGTCATATGATATTAATGAGGTAGAAAATTTTCAGTTTACTATTTACAAGCAGAATCAGTTCTATGATTGGCATCCAGATTATCACCCTAGAGATGACTCACAAAACAGAGTAAGAAAAATATCTTTAACCGTATCATTGTCTGACCCTAAAGACTATGAAGGAGGAGAATTAGAATTTATAGTAGAAGACACTCCCAAAAAAAGACACTCACTTGTATGTAAGGAAATATCGCCCAGAGGTTCTATAGTAGTATTTCCAAGTTTTGTTATTCATAAAGTAAACCCTGTCACTAAAGGAACAAGATACAGTTTAGTTATATGGCATAGAGGACCAAAATGGAAATAAGAAGTAGTAACATTCCTTTAGAAGTTTTAAAAAATTATTTCTTAACTTACCCTAAGAACATACCTGATTATTTAAAAAAGATGCCTAAACAGTTTGATGAAAAAAACCCAAATACTAGGACAGTTAAAACCTGTAGTGGTTTATTAAATTTATACACACGTTCAGTTTTATTTACTAGCCCTTTTGATATTCAAGTTAATTTTAATAAAGATGGTTCGTGGAAAGCTTATGTAGGTCATGGTGGTTTAGGCGATAACACCGTTAGTGATGTTCCTTATCAACAATTTTTTAAACATAAAGATAATAAAAAGTATAAAGCATTGCTTAAATTTAGTTTTGGTATTAACGTGCAATATAAATATCCAGTTCATTTAAACAACCCATGGTGGAGTTTAAATAACTTTGAGACTGTGCCTGGAGTATTAAATTGTAAGAATCCATTAGATTTAAATTTTTTTATACCTATAGAAACAAATGTTGAAATCTTATCTATTTCACAAGGAACCCCATTAATATTAATTTCATCAGAAGTTGATTCTAAAATAAAACTTAGGTTTACTAAAAAACCTTTTGATAATAGATTAATAAATGGTTTACATTATAGATTTTCTACATTAAAAGATATGTTATTAAAGAGAAAGTTTGATGTCTAAATTTAAAGGTTACGAAATAGTTAAGAAAGCTCTGCCTAAAGATATATGTAAACATATATCGGATTACTTTTTACAAAAAAGAAAAGTAACCGACATGTTATTTAATAGTAGATATCAGTCGCCATTTGATGAGATAAACGGAATTTTTAGCGACAAGCAAGCTCCAGGTTGTTTTTCAATTTATTCAGACATTAATAATGAAGTATTATTAACTAGACTTAGGCCCACAATGGAAAAGGTAATAGGTAAAAAACTAGTAGAAGCTTATTCTTATTGTAGGGTATATGAAAGAGGAGCTGTCTTAGATAAACATAAAGATAGACCTGAATGTGAATATTCTACTACCTTAAATTTAGGTGGAGATCCTTGGCCTATCTTTATTAATAACACTCAGGTAATATTAAAACAAGGGGATATGCTAGTGTATGAAGGGTGTAAGTATGAACATTGGAGAGAAAGATTTGATGGGGTTTATTGTACACAAGTATTTTTACATTATGTAGAAGAAGATAACAGTAATTTAAAATACGATGGTAGACCCATGCTAGGCTTACCCGCATTTTTTAAAGGAAGGAGATAAACAATGACAGATAAAGAAAAAATAGCAAACCTAGAAGAGCAGATTACAAGTATAAATGTTGTATTAACCTCTGAAAAACAAATGAATGGTCATTTAAAAAAACACATAGAAAATTTAAATTTTCAACTTGAAGTACAGTCAGGGTTATTAGATAATTTTTGTAAAAAAATAGGAGAACTGAAATTTAAACTTAAACAAACAATATGAAGAATTTTTTTGCACTTAATGTAATAAGTGGTTCAATATTTCAAACTCAATTAAATTTAGAAAAAGATCATTTAAATTTTTTTAGAAAACTTAAATACAAAAAGTTACAAGGGAGTACAAATCGTACACACATGAGCTTAGATAATAATTTGTTTGAAAAATACCCTAAAGAATTAAAAGAATTAAAAAAATTAGTTAACATGGCTTTAAAAGATCTCATTAAAAATGTTTATATGTATGACTGTAATTATAGATTAACTACTTCTTGGGCAACTAAAGCTGATTCTTTTGAGGAATCCGAAGTTCATTGTCACTCAAATTCTTGGTTAAGTGGTGTTTTTTATCCTCAAGATAATAATAAAATATCTTTTGATAATAAAGATATGGGTTATTTTTTAGGAGCTCCTAGAGAATGGAATCAATATAATTCAAAAAGTATTAATATATCAACCCATAAAAATACTTTATTATTATTTCCAAGCCATCTATATCATCGAATCCCTTCTTTAGATTTAAAAGGTGTAACAAGGTATTCTTTGGCCTTTAATGTTTTACCAAAAGGATCCTTTGGTGTTAAAGGCACTGACTCTTATGCAGTCTTTTAAAGACTTATTATCTAATGTTCGACTAGCTTCTTCTAATCAACAGAAAAAAGAACTGTGGGATATAGAGGGTGTATTAAATAATCAATTATTAAAGTTTGATTTACGTCCGTTAAAGAATTATGCAAAGGGTGGATCGTTTAAAACCAAAGCAGATAAAATAGTTTATGATGTAAAAAATCAATTTATTATCGTAGATACAGAAGAACTACATCAGTATCTGAAAGATAATTGTTCAAAAGTCGTTCATTTAGAGGAGTTGATCTCTGCTTTGGAGTGGAATATAATACTACCAAAAAATTAAAAACCATATATTATAGATTTATGGCACTTAAAAAAGTCAAATTTGCAGCAGGTTTTAATAAACAAAGTGTACCTTCAGCCCTTCCAGGTCAATGGGTAGATGGAGATTTTGTTCGTTTTAGATATACAGCCCCAGAAAAAATAGGGGGTTGGGAACAACTAACCGTGGCTGAAGAAACTTTACCTGGACCAGCTAGAGCTCAATTGGCTTTTACTAGTCTTCAAGGAGAAAGATATACGGCTATCGGAACTTCTCAAGGTTTGTTTTTGTATTATGACGAAGCTTTTTATGACATTACTCCTTTAGAGGCACAACTATCAGGAACAGCTACCTTTGATACAGTTCAAGGGTCTGCTGATTGTACAGTTAATTTAACATCACATGGATTATCTAATGGACGATATATTGTCTTTGATACTATGTCAGTTACTCCTAATGGATTTACCACATCCTCAACATTTACCGATAATGCTTTTGAAGTAAGAGACGTAACAACTCATACTTTTAAAATCACAGCCCCTACAGTAGCAGTAAATCCTGGCGGATCGGCAACAGGACAGGCAACTGTTAAACCTTACGTTACAGTAGGACCAACTTTTCAAACAGCTGGTTATGGTTGGGGAACATATCTATGGGGTGATTCTACATGGGGAACAGCACGAACAGTTAGTAATGTAATATTAGATCCAGGTAATTGGTCTTTAGATAATTTTGGAGAAGTATTAGTTGCTACTATTCATAACGGTAAAACTTTTACATGGGACGCAGGAGCCACTAATCCTAGATCAATAAGAGCTTCAACCTCTACATCAGCATTTTCTACTTCCAATAATCCAACTGCCAGCAGGTTTACATTGGTTTCGGATAGAGACAGACATTTATTTCATTTTGGAACTGAAACAACTATTGGAAACACCGCGACTCAAGACCCTATGTTTGTAAGATTTTCTAATCAAGAAGATTTAAATACTTATACTCCAAAAGCAACAAACACCGCTGGAACATTTAGGTTAGACACAGGAAATAAAATTGTTTCTGCTATTCAAGGTAAAGATTATGTTTTTGTATTGACCGATTCAGCAGCTTACGTAATTCAATTTGTCGGACCTCCATTTACTTTTTCAGTAAGACAAGTAGGAACTCATTGTGGATGTATTGCACAACACGCAGCTACCTATGTTAATGGTGCTGTTTATTGGATGTCCGGTGAAGGTGGATTTTTTATGTACGATGGTACTGTAAAAGCTTTACCTTGTCTTGTAGAAGATTTTGTATTTACAACACGAAATGGAGATTTGGGAATTAATTATAATTCAGCGGCTACAGTTTATTCTGCTCCTAATTCTTTATATACTGAAGTTAACTGGTTTTATCCTAAAGCAGGATCTGAACAAATAGATCGATGTGTAACCTATAACTATCAAGAAAACTGTTGGACTACTAGTTCATTAGCTCGATCTACCTATCAAGATCAAGGAGTCTTTAATGTGCCTTACGCTACTGAATACAATGTTACAACTACTCCAGTAACTCATTTAATTAATGGTGTTACCAATAAATATGGAGCATCAATATATTACGCTCATGAAGTAGGAACAGACCAAGTAAACAGTTCAGGCACAACAGCAATTGCAGCATTTATTAGATCAGGAGATTTTGATATAGACGACGGAGAATTATTTATGTCTATGAAAAGATTTATGCCTGACTATAAATTTTTAGTAGGTGATTCAAAAGTAACTTTATTTATTTCTGATTTTCCTTCTGATATTCAAACGGGGTCACCACTCGGACCCTTTACAATAACCAGCACTACTGATAAAGTAGACACCAGAGCGAGAGGAAGATTACTATCATTAAAAGTCGAAAATGATGCTGCAGGACAAACGTGGCGTTATGGTAGTTTTAGAATGGATGCTCAACCAGACGGGAGAAGATAATGACTAAAAGATTAAATATTAAAAAAGCTATTAAGAAACCAGGCTCCTTAAGAAAAGCTTTAAACATTAAAAAAGGTGAAAAGATTCCTTTAGATAAATTAAATAAAGCAGCTAAAGCAAAAGGTAAATTAGGACAACGAGCTCGTTTTGCTAAAACTTTAAGAAAAATAAATAGAGCGTAATGGCTAAGTTAACTAACTATATACCTGAACCTAAACAAGAATATGAAGTAGAAAACCAAAGACAAATTATTGAGTCTATGACAACTATGAAACAACAATTAAATTTTTCTTTTCAAGAAGATTTAAAAAATGAACAGGATGCATTTAATTATTTTTTATCATGACAATACAATATAAAAATCAAGGTTTTAAACAAGTTGATACAGCGAAAGCTACAGTGCTTACTTGCCCTACTACTGCAGCAATCATAGTTAAAAGTGTTTATTGTGCAAACAATGATGCATCTTCATCTATTTTAGTAAACATGAATTTTGTTGACTCATCTGATTCTAGCACTGAGTATGAGTTTTTTCGAGATGATGTGGCTGCTAAGTCTCAAGTAAATGCTTCACCTCAAGGCTTGAATTTAGAAGGAGGTGATGCTATAACTGTACAAGCAGATACAGGTAGTAATAAAATACAAGGCCTGATAAGTTATGCTTTAATAAACAGAGAGAATGAAAACGGATAATATAATAAAGATAAATTGCACTACTATAACTACGTGGCGTAACACTAAAACTAACGAAGTGTTTAAAGAGAAAGTAGAAGGACCTGACATAGTACAAGATGTAACTGTACAGGTTTCTCCGAAAGGCTTAGACATAATGCAGAAAGTAATGAGTAAAGATGACAAACCAAAACCCTAAAGGTGGCACTGAGTTACAATTAGAATTTTTAACTAAGCATGTCAAAAAAGAATTGTTAGATCAAGTACAGATCTGTACTAGTGTTCCTGGTAAAATTCCTATTGATCCAAATAAAGTAAATATACTTTGGCAAAAAAATTCTTACGATCAACCTAACCTATATCCTTGGTTTAAAAATAAAGCTAATCATCACAAGTATGATTGGTATGTATTTAATTCACATTGGAACTATGAAAAATTTAGAATGATGTTTGATCTACCTTGTCACAAATGTTTAGTTATTAAAAACGGAATAGAAAAAATAGGAAAAGCTAAACCTTATGAACAAAACAAACCTATAAAAATTATTCATCAAAATACTCCTTGGCGAGGACTAAGTGTATTATTAGGTGCAATGCAATTGGTTAAAAATCCTTTAATTAGTTTAGATGTATATTCATCTACCGAGATATATGGAAAACAATTTTATGAACAAAATGATCATAATTATACAGCTCTTTATAAACAAGCTAGGGAATTACCTAACGTAAATTATATTGGCCACAAACCAAATGAATACATTAGAGCAAATATACATAACTATAATATGTATGTGTACCCAAGTATTTTTGAAGAAACGTCTTGTATATCTTTATTAGAATCTATGGCTGCAGGCCTTTATTGTATTACCACTAATTACGGAGCTTTGTTTGAAACAGGTGCAGAGTTTCCAATGTATATACCTTATGATATTAATTATAGAAATTTAGCTGAAAAGTTTGCTTATGGTATTGAAGCAGCTGCAGCTACTTTACATGAACCGTCTATTCAAGAACATTTAAAAGATCAATCTAAATATGTAAATACCTATTACAACTGGCACAAGCAATCTACGTCTTGGGCTCGATTTTTACAAGGAGCAATTAATGCAAAAAAGTAATACGCCCTCGGGCAAAAACAATGAACCCATTTGGTTTAATAAAACAGATTCGAGCAAACTTGTAGAACACAACAAAGATACTTATCAAACTATAAAGACCAATAAAGTGGATTCTGAGGTTACAGAAATTAATGTAGGAAATGTATCTCCGTATAAAATTATGGTATGTACGCCATGTCATAGTGAAGTTACTATGCATTACACTCAAGCTGTTTTAAAATTTCAACAAGCTTGTATGAGAAAAAATATACTAGTTAGTTTTACATTATTAAAATCTTCTTTAGTTACACAAGGTAGAAATTTATGTGTGGCTAGCATGTTAAATCACGAAGACAACTATACTCATTTGTTATTTGTAGATTCAGATATTGATTTTAATCCACAAACTATATTTAAAATGTTAGAAAAAGATAAAGATATTATAGGTGTCCCTTATCCTATGAAAACTTTAAGTTGGGATAAAATGTGGAGAAGACTGCACGAAAAAGAAGATGCTATACAAGGTCCTGATGATTTAATGCATTCTGGATATACTTATCCTGTTAAAACAGATAATCCTAATAATGTTGAAGCAAAAGATGGTGTAATAGAACTTACTCACATACCGACAGGGTGTATGTTAATTAAAAGAAAAGTATTAACAGATTTAATAGAAGCTAATCCAGATCTTGAAATATTTCAACCAACTATAATAAATGGTAAAGAAGTTAAACAACCTAATATGTATAATTTATTTGACACTTTACATGACCCTAAAACTAAAAGATATTTTGGAGAGGATTTTGGTTTTTGTCAAAGATGGCGAAATATAGGTGGTAAAGTATATGCATATATTAATGATTTTATTACTCATGTGGGTGAGTATTCTTATTGCGGTCGTTTTAGAGACGATTTGTGGCAAGGCAGTCGGCCCCTCAAATCTGTTGACGAGCCTAAAAAAATCAAATAAAGTATAGTATTTTCAGGATATCTATGCCTGCTCAACAGTATAAATATATTTAAATTATGGCAATATCTAGATCTTTAATGAACAGACAATTACAAGCAAACGGTGGAATTATGCAAGTTACACCTAGAGAAAATTTTGGTATTGGGAGCTCTATTAAAAAATTTGTTAGAAAAATTATACCCAATGAAGTTTCAGAAATAGCAGTTAAAGCTGCTCCTTTTGTAGCTCCATTTAACCCTGCTCTTGCAGGTGCTATGGCTGGTATTGGTAGCTTTGACCAAACTGGTAGTATTGGTGATTCTTTAAAAAGAGGTGCATTAACTTATGGTGGTGGACAAGCTGCAAGATC
>Ga0080013_1002168_pt1 | contig 23809 bp, 8 predicted proteins | sample ETNvirenome_6_85_FD_69236 | JGI IMG/M metagenome (GOLD analysis project Ga0080013, IMG submission 69236) | Marine viral communities from the Pacific Ocean - ETNP_6_85 (SPADES assembly) (version 2) | ecosystem: Environmental > Aquatic > Marine > Oceanic | place: Pacific Ocean | collected 2013-06-19
CATGCTTCACAATATATTAATTCATTGTTTCGATCAACAATTGATACACCGGTGATCGAAGTGCTTATGTCTAGTCCTAAAATCATATTTTTAAATGTCTAATTTAAGTTTAAATGTATATTCGTCCGTTTCTAATTTTCTAACAGGTGTCGCTACTTTTGCGATTGCTATAAGATTTCTATTTTTATCATATATTCCAACTTTATTAATAAATGTTTGTTTTTTAAAACTGCCTGTAAATCCACATCCGAAAGAGCTGCTAATTGTGTTTTTAATGGTTTTAATATCGTTTTCTTTATAATGAGTAGGGCTAGTACTTTGAGAAAAAGATTGACTAAAATTTGGATATGTGGGATTGTTTGACCAATTTAAATATCCTTTTTTGGCATGTGCCATCATTGTAATTGTGGGTGTGTAAGTTGTGCCCGAGAATGCCAATTCAAATGAAGAGCTATGAAAACTAGCTGCATCTAAAGCTTTATGGGTGGTGCCACCATTGATTGTATAGGCGCCCTGTAGAGCATCCCAATGATTTGGATACCCATCATTTATGCCAGTACCAAAATAAATCCATGAAGGCGAATCGCCTGAACTCCAATGTCGATAATCTTGTTCCAATGCTGGGCCAAATTCCCCTCTTGATAATCCTTCTGGTCCCGTAAAAGTTGTGGCGTGCCCTTTTGTTAAGTCCCAGGCGCCAGTCAATATTAGTGCACCTTCATTGTAGAGAACGATTCCTGCGACCGAACCAGATTTAAAGCTTCCCGATGGACCAATTTGAATTAATTCCCCATTTCTTTTTGAATCTTTTAACTCTCCAACTAAAGTGCCAGTTATATAATATTTTAAATTTACAGTTCCTTTTTTAATAGAGCTTCCAAAAAAGATTGAAGGCACATCAATGAGGGAAAGGGCTTGATAACTTTTGTCCCATGCGCTATCTTCATAAACGTAAGATGCGCCTTCTGCTATATCTTCTCCTGTCAACGGGTCATAAGAAGAAGAATATGTAAAATGTGGACTCCATTTTCTGTAAAAATTAATTGTATTTTCGAGCATTTGAATATATTTCTTTTGTAATTTTGGGGCGTCTGTTATGGTCTCTTCTTGCGAAGGGTCTATTAAATCTTTTATTTTTACTGTGGTTTGTGGTTTGTTTTGATAATAGTGTGTGGTCTTTGCCCCGGACTTTGTATTTTCATGTGGGCTAGGATCTATTTCTTTTGGGGGCTGTGAACTGCCTTCTTCAAAAAAGACTCTTGTGAGAGAAGCAGTTAATGGATAGCTTCCACTTATTATATCCCCCATGCTGAAGTCTTCCACATACGAATCATATGCTGTGCTTTTTAAAGAATTTCTACTGCCGTCTTTTGTAACAAAAGGAAAAATTAAAGAGCTACTCATTTCATCAGCAAATTCACCTGTCACTTCCATTGCCTTGATTAATAACCAGTCGCCGCCTCCTATATGTTTTGTGTCAAGAGTGTGTCTTTGTTCATACCTATCAATATTCATTTCATATAAATTGATGTAACCAGAATTACAAGAACTAGTATATGCGCCGTATCCAGTGGTGGTGACAGCAGTTCCATAACGGGGTGCGTTCCCGCGGGATCCCGTGTTTCCAGCGTGCCCAACTGGGCTATTAAATGCTCCACTTATACTATATTGATTATTATAATATGTGCAGCCTTTCCAGCTAAAAAAATGACAACTTGGGTGTGCTTTTATGCGGTTGAAGAAAACGTCATCTTCATTAAATTTATAATATGGCATAAAGGTTGTTCCATCGATCTAATAATCTAATCTAACACGAATTGTTAACTCATCTTCTGGAGTTTTCTTTAATGGCTCAGACAGCTTAGCTACGGCTACCATTTCATTTTGTGCATTGTATAAGCCAACAGTTGTGATATATGAGGTTGATACATCATCTGAGTTGTCTTTAACTACAATCTGACTAGCCGATACATAAGTTGGGTTAGAGCTATAATTAAATTCATTATGATTTACTCTGCAGAAATAAATTGAAGAATTTAATTCTGTTGTATTATTAAATTGAACATTATAAATTCTATTTCTTATGCCATCCGCCATGGTTTGGATCGTAGATCCAGTTATTGCTTTAAAGCCGGATCCGGATATATCTGCAGCTAGCTCACACGAAGAAGATCCTCGTAATATTCCGTGGGCGTGGCCACCAAAAACAGAACCGCTAATGACTGCAACTCCTGCCTGATAATAAAGCAGACCAACCGCCATATAATTGTCTTCTTGTTGAGTGTTTTTATTTGCAGGATGAGATTGGTTCGCCAGGCTTGCTGTGGCCCAAAGTACACCATATTCTCCTGCTGGTGAATCTACTCCATATACATCCGACCCGCTAGCATCTGATATTATTAGCCTCCTGCTAAATGTTTTTTCAACGCTAGAAGAGACCCCATCTTGATAGGTGAAAGCTTGATTAACTCCGAGCGTCAACTCAAATGACCCTTTTTTAATCTCGTCTTTAACAAGAAGTCTACTAAAAGTCAAGAAAAATACATCGTCCATTTTTACGCCAGTATCAACAGTTTCGCCGAGTCTATCAAATCGAAGAACGGAACCAGTTGCATCATAGCCTGCTAATACTTGGGCCATTTGATTATAAATGTTGATTTTTTTAGCATTTTGTGTGTTTGTGGCACCAGATAAAGTTGATAGTGAAGAATATCCACAAGTTACATCAAAGAGATGATTTGAGGAAGAACTTAAATATGGATAATCGTATACTGACTGAAACATTCCGTGCGAATAATTCTTAACGTTTTGATCCGTGCCTGCATTTTCATATGTCCCAGAAACAAGGGAGCCTGTTACAGGAATGTGTTCATGAATTAAAGTTTTTCTGTATGCTACATCATTTTTACTTAGTGGTTTCTTATCAGTTGCCATTATTATACCTCTCCTTTTTTAGTTAACAACTTGTAACAAAGTTTTTCGACTTATAAAATCTAACAGGAACATCTATTTGTGCGCCAGTGTTGATAGATATTACACGAATGTTTGAAGATATGCGCCATAAATCTCCATTTGTTGCACGAGTATCAAGGTCGTTGGCTTGACCTGATGTTCCGCACGTACTAGTGTTTCCTATGGTAGATGCTGTGTTATCCCAGTCCGTACTAGAATCTTGTGTTCCATGTTTTTGCCAAAGACTTTTAGAAGAATCCGGGTCTCCTGATTGTAACAGATTTGAAGTCATAACTTTAAATTCTATCATTGGGCCGCGCAACCATTCTATTTCTGGCTGATCTGGGTCGTCAGAAGAACCAAACTGGGTCATTTGCGATACTAAATTAGATCGCGAAGTTACAATAACAGTTGAAATCATATTTTCATCAGTAAAATTTGCTCTCAAAGGAGAACCAACTAAATCGGTGATCGAACAAAGTCTACTATCATATTCAATAGCGAATTGATCATCATACAGTTCTGGCTCTCGATCTCTGAGGGAGCCAGGTGTTTTTCCGGGGGCATTAAGACCAAACTCTAATCGAATGCGTGATCTTTTTCTCCCGGGGTTAACTCCATTCAAAACGCCGGTTGCGTTGCCGAATGCGCGGACGGCGCCTTCTGTTGTTGCGACAATAAATGTATTTTTCGCCGGGTTATATTGAAAAAAGCCGACGTCTTCACCATAGGTTTTATTTATATTTGTATTCAAAATTAATTGTGGCAAATAAAGAAGGTTTGGATTTGTATAAGATATTAGTGTACTATTAAGAGAAGCCTCATTATTAGTAAATGCCTCAAGAATTGGTGTTTGGAGGATTTCCAGATCATAATATGATGTACCTCCCGTGTGTGCTAAATTAAAAAGTCCATAATTTATTTCATCATCACCTAATTTAAAATAAGAGATGCCCAAGCCTTCTCCGCGGGCCATCCGTTGTCTTCCTGCATCAGTTAATACTGCATCTAATATAATATCGCCACTATTATCTAAAACCGCCATTTTATACTCCTTATTCTACGCACTTATAAATAGTGCGCACTATAAATAAAATCTTTTTCTTCTTTTTAAATTGCAGTTGGACATTCATTTTATAAATATTGTTCCATTATATCTTTTAGTCGTCCACGTCTTCTGGGAGCCAGTCGTAGGGCTCGTCGAGGAGGGTGACGCCGTTGCCCGGTGTGGTGGCCGGGTCGGTGACGGTGGTCGTGTCGTCCGCGCCTTCGAACGGCGTGAACGGGGATACCAATGAATCATCTTTCCCTTCGTGCTCATGAACAAATTTTAAGTTCAAATCAAACATTTTTCCAGAGGATTTACTAGTAAATCTTACTTTAAATGTTCTTGGTGAACTCGGCGTATCCGGGGATGTACAAGGTTCGCCACCAAATAAAGCACCTAAATTAACTCCGCTTGGTGTATCTTCTGCTGCGTAAATGGTTTCTGCCTGCGGAGTGCTTAAATTGCTTTGTTTTAGCGTAGGGACTATATGTACATATTTTCTCATACTTTTAATATTTTCTCTTGAAACCTTTTCAACAAAATCAACAATTTTAGCATTTAAATAAATGGCACCACTATCATCTACTAATTCAACTTCAAAAACTGGACTTGGATTTGATATATTATCATGATGATCAACAGATCTAAATATATAATAATATTTCTTATTTGGCGCAATATCATCAATAAAATCTTTTTCTAAGAAAAGCTCTTTTCTTAGGGCCGTACCAAAATCTGACCAATCTTCCGGATGTTTTTCAAGTCTGAATACTTGATATTTATAGTCTGGTTCATCTGACTTAAATCGAATTTCACCAGGGGCGAGATCAGCGTCAGATTCCTGTGCGGCCTTTATTTGATCAAATATTGCTTCATCTCCGGGTAAAATTGGAATTGGAACATCTATATGTTCACCTACATATTGACTAAGTAAAAATAATAATTTATTATTTATGCCTTGATATGGATATATCTCTACATTAGGATGTAGCGGAGGAGAGTCTGTGATATACACAGGCGCAAATTCTATATATGGAATTTTCAACAATTCTATTTTTGGTTTATTAATGGCATAAATAGTTGCAACCGAGGGCGCATTCGGCCACTGTTCGGGCGCGGTGTCCGGGTTCCAGGTTTCGGTATTTATCGTCCACACATAGTAGGTGTCATAAGAAGGATCCCATTTTTCGGATTTATGAACCATATTGGCGGCGGCGAAATCGGTGGGTTGGATATCTTGATATCGGTATTCATTTCCTATGGAGAGAACATAACTATAAACTGTATATCTGTATTCCTTATTAAATTTAAGCTGAGAATCAATATACTCAATTGTCGACTGCTCGTTCGAGTTCCATTGTTCCGGTGTAGGCTTTGTAATAAAAAATCTTTGGAGGATAGTGTCTCCTTTCTTTTTCTCGATCTCATAAAACATCACCTCATTATGTGCATAAGGATGTACATGATTCCCGAAGGCGTGATATTGGAGATCCATACCACCGGCGGGATTGGGACTCCACCCCTGTTTCTTCCATTCGAGGGGCGGATTGAGGATCTCATACGTTGATCTTAGGCGGCCGGAGAATCGAATCCAATCGCCTAAATAAGCGAGGGCGGCGCCAATATCAAAAAAGTTTTCTTCCCAGTTTTCTAATCCTCCAAAATCATAGGAAATAAGATCATTATGTTGGAGAAGATCTTTCGCGTCGGCGGCGGTGGTGAGGTCCCAATACTTTCCCTGATCAACATATTGTGTTAAATCCCATGATGAAATATCTAAATTTTCTTTAGAGCGCAGTTCTCTTTTCCAATAATTCTCTTTGGTTGATTCTGTATTCCCAGCAACTTGGGCCATTAAAAATAACATTAATGACTCACTGGGGGGCCAGCCCTTGGAGCCAATAAATATGCCTCTTCCAGCTTGGAATCCTAGACCTTCAGGATCCAACTGTATAAAGGAAAAATTACTAAAGCGGGGAACATTAATTGTTATATTAATCATCGCTGGGTGGGTCCAGGGCCAGTTTGGCTTATATTCTTGTAAAAATTCATATTTTGGAAAGCCAATTATAGGGGTGCTGGGAATTCCCCCAGCCCAGGATCCGTCCGTTGGGCCATTCCAAATATCTACGCCTTCGGACTTGCTGACTCCGCGGGACCATAATTGTAAATAATCGCCCATACCTATACCTTCAGGAAATTGTGCTGCCTGTGAGAATTCGGATTCTGGCTCTGGAAGATATTGGAGCCCAGATGTCAATAACGCGCCATATTTTGTGTTGGTGTCGTCCCCTTTATAAAATCTTTCTTTATTCTCTGCGAATTGGCCAAATAAATAACTATTTGGGATAAGAATATGATAATTATTGGGCACAGCATCTAAAGCATTTTTATAAATTGGATTTATAAAACTTATAGTTGAAATTAGACTACCCTTACTTTGGGTGTCCGGTAAAGAATCTAAATCAAAAACACGATCAGTAAAAACTCTATAGTTACTGATGTCTTTTGAAGTTTCAAAAGGGCGGTGAGTGTGTATTCTGCTTTTATAAGTATATTCAATATGTTCGTTAAATATAGTCTGGCGCTCAGCGAGATTTTGCAGCACTTTGGCAGAGGGGACCTGTTCTGCCGGGGGCACGTTCGGGTCCTGGGTGAGACCAAGGCAGACGCCTGGCACTAGATCGCAAGCCCAATGGTCTATTCCGGGAACAACCATTTGTAACTCCTCGTTGCTATAGTGAACCTCTGCAGATTCTAAAAATATAATTTCATTTACATCACCAAGGAGGCTAACACCTACGGTGTTGTCGTGCTGAGTATTAGCTTGGTCGGATCCGGCAACTTTACCTCCTGGGAATATACCTATATGGCCCGCGTTCCCCACGGTGGCGGGGTAGGTGCCAAATAGGGGGCTTTGCGGGTTCAATGGAAGAAGCTTGTGAGTATGGTGAGTAGGATCTGCTGCGGCGATAAGGGGGTCATCGCCGTAATCGGCGAAATACTCGGCAATTGCTTTCAACCTGCCGGATTCGGGTATGGGAACGCCGTCTGAATGAAAAGCCGACTCGCTTAAAAATACTCCAGTAGTAAATCCGTTTCCAAATTCGTCGATATAACCTTCATGGTAGTGTGGCATCGGCCCAACAGTAGCCGCGGCATAGAATAGTTCCATGCCTTTGTCATGCCACTTGTCCTCAAATCCTAAAAATTTCTTGCCGGCCTGCGCCCAAACTCCGTGGCCGGCGCCGGGGTCCGCTGCGCCGGCGATGGGGTCAACAAACCAAAGAAACGCCAGCCACTCATCACTTATATAGGTGCTCACAGTTCTTACTTTTCTTGTTGCTAAAACGCGGGACGGGGCCTTCGGGTCCGAGGAGGGAAAACTGGTTTTTCCCGCCTCCCAATCTTGACCTGGGCGTATAAATCTTTTCGTGGTTGGACTTGTCCAGCCTGGCAGGTGCCAGATGGTTTGAGTGGTATTCATGAATTGGAATTGGATACCGGTGTTGTCCAACCAATGGCCAAAATAGGGCTTTACCGGGTCTCGGGGTGCCGGATCCGCGTAAAGAGTTTTGGTGTAAATATTTGAGCTGTGTATATACAAAGGAAGGGAATGCTGGTGCCATTCACTGAAGGCCGATTCCCAGATAAGCTGACTATCCCAGATGTCCTGGTCCCACCACTGATATGTATTATGTGGCATTAGTACGACCCTCCTTCACCGGGGCCCATTCCGCCACCTGTTGTAGTTGTTGTGGGCATAGTAGTTGCTGCCTGTGTAGTTCTGGTTTTCATTTCGGCTGGCCGGCGCGCCGTTTCGCCAAATATCATATTAGTTCTTACAAAATTACTGTTTATTTTTAATAAATTATTGTTATCTAGCGATGAGAGCCCCTCTGCTGATTTTATTGTTCTTCTTCGGGTGGTCACCCTTGATGCAGTATCATTTACATTAATAAAAAAGTACTGATTAAAAAGATTTAAATCTAAAATTCTATTTTTATCAAAACATATTTTAGAATTAATATATGGACTTAGCCGACATAACAATTTTTTATTTGGACTTCTATAAGCGCCATCAAGATGATCTCTTGTTAGTCTCACCCATCTGGGAGAAGCAACTATTCCGCCTGTAAAGCCCAACAACACTTCAATTAGAACTATATTCTTTTGATTTAAATAGTAAAAAGCTGTATTTTTTAAATGTTTTAATACAGACTCATTATTGTCATACCATGTTTGTTTTGTCGACTCTGAGTTCTCACTACTAGCGGCTAAAGCTTTTAATTGATTTGGTAAAAATTTTAGTTCTGTTTTAGATGATTTTTGTTTATTTATATTAATATTCAGCATATTGCTTAAACAATTAATTTCTTTTTCTATGTTTAAATTATTCATATAGAATAAAGGAGCAAAGATAAACGATGGATTAGTTATATTTTCAGCAGCTTTGTTGATATGATCCTCTCTATCATCTTTTGCCTGGATCTCGCCTATATATTTATCTGCTGTAGAGTTGTGCATTAGTTTTGCAACTGTATTTTCTTCTTTGCTGGGCTCTTCATCAAATGAAGATTCATATTTTTTTAAAACGATTGTATTTATAGCTGTCATATTTTGTATTAAGCTATTTTTAATCATTGTAGAAAATGTATTTAATTTTTGAGAAAATATGCCAGGTTCTGCGCCCAAATTTGATTTTGATTTTTCAATTTCAGCTAGCGTTTGCTGGCCTTTCACGGGAAGATAACCAATAGTTTTATAAGAATATAAATCCATCAGAATATTAAAATGCGCCAGTTCTGAAGAGTTTTGTACTTCTCCGCCTTGACTTCTCCCGTGAGTTCGGAAAGGGGGCCTTCCCGGTATTTTAATTGAAGCGGGGGTTAAATAAGAATATTTAGTTAGGTCTAAGCTCTCATATTTTTTATTAATTAAAATTCCTTTATTCGAAACATCACTATGAAAAAAGCGCAGGTTGTCATTTATTATTCTTCGTTTAAAATCGGTGCCAGAAAAAAGCAGTAGGCCCCCTTGAGAAGGCGCGGTTGCCGCGGGGTTAATATCATGATAATCATATCCAACAATTCCATTGTCTTTTGCGTTAAATGCTTCAGAAAAAGTATGATCTATAGAAATATATTGTGGAATTGCTCTTTTCCCGGAAATAACTGTCTTAGGATTCATTTCGTCCTTATTTCTTTTACCCCTGGAAGGGGCGTCTTCTACTAAATTTCGAATGTGAAAAACAATGTTATTATATGTATTAACTACTTTTGATAAACTTTCCAAAGTTGCACTTCCAGGGGCAGAGAAAATATACATCTGTTGGTCAAGATCTTTTAAAGCGGTTCTATCATTTGTATCCGCAAATGTTTTTATTGTTTTTAATAAAATATCTAAGGCCCAAACCCATGGGCCTTTTTTATTTATCATATAATCTTCTCTTGCGGTGTCGGGTTTATAATCTCTAAAATATAAGGCCATCGCGTGTTGGCCTTTCACCAAATCATGCAAAAGATGTTTTATAAATTTCATTGTACCATCTTCGATATCTAATTTTACACTATATTTAAATAATCCACCTTGTATTTCTTTCATTGATATGTCTGTTGCGCCAAAATATCTATTTTTTTTATGTGAGTTTGGATCTATTAAGGAGTCATGATATAATCCTTTGATTTCAGACAAATTGCCGATTGGTGTTCTTGCAGTATCAATCTCATTTGGTATAAGAACATCTTTTTTTATAGAATAGCTTGATGGAACGACGGTTTGGCCTTCTTGCGTTGATTTCGCAATAATTTGTCGAACATCATTGTTGCTTTTATTTTCTGTAGATGGGTTATTTGTTTTATCAACTTTTTCTCGTGTTATTGTTATGTTTTTTATTTCACTTAAATTTATTATTTCATCAAAACTAGAGTTGCTGGAATCTAAAGCTAAAAAAGATGGAGCTTTAGTAGAAATTAACCGAGGTGAACGTTCGAATGTAGTTTTACTAGAAATTAACTGTGGTAGCTTAGAATTATTTTTAATAAGTTCACCCATATCAACTGCAAAAAAGAGTTTAGCAAATCCATTGTTATCATTTGTTATATATAAATTAGAAAAATGAGCATTTTTTTTATTGAGTAAAGGCTTATTTTCTAATAATCTATAATTAAAATTTATTTTTGATATCTTATCGAATATCCTATAGTCGTGTAATGTTGTATTAAGCATCGACACTTGTGTCAAATATGGCATGTTAGGAGTATGCTTTGTCCCTGGCATCCATTCTCCATTTGACATTCGATGAACTGGGCCGGTCCAAATTCTTATACCCCCTTGAGAAACTGAATGGTCTTCTTGTTCTTCTGGGAGTTGAACTGCTGGGTTTTTGAATTTAAAAATATTAGCTTTCTTTACGGCGCGCCGATTCTTGATTACATCTTCTGAAACAATTGCGGCCATCTCGTCTATGTGTTTTTTATAGGTAGGGCTGTTAAAAATCTTTTTTGCATGATATGGATGATTTGTGTTATATTGACACACAACGTAAAACGATAAATCAGAAACATTTTCATCAACGTAAAATTTTTGTGTGATTGTTTTTTTTGTAACACTTGGGCTAAATACCTTAACTTCTGCCTTCAATAATTCTATGTTTCCAAGGGGGCCGCCGTTCTTTGAATTTTCTATTAATTCAAGAATCATATTTCGATTATTGTATAATTTAAGCTTATCAATTGTCTTTTTGTCGGCTATTTTAATAATACTTGTTTGCATTGTTCCGACCATTTTACGACTTCTTTTCTCATTATTCATAAAAACTGTTACAGCTACTATATTGCCGCCAGTATTATCCGATTCTATTGTTATTTTAGAAATATATGGTTGTGTTATGTTTTTCCCTAAATATTCCATTAATCACACTCCGGAGTTGTTTCTGTTGTTTCTTTATAAATATCTGATGATGTAATATTTGCTTCAAAGTCTACTAAACAATCTAACGGGTCTGACACGAGATGTCCTTTTTGTTTTGTTACTGGTTTTATTTTGCACATTAAATCTTTGTCAATTTCATGGTCAGTATATACATTAAAAAAGTGCTCAACATAAGAATTATCTAAAGGAATTAATTTTATTCGTAAATCTTCTTCAATAGATTTTATATTTTCTTCTTCGGTTCTTAAAAGACCTTTTTCATTAACACTTGATGGGCTTTTAGTGAAAGATAATGATTTCAAATGGGCTCCGACTGCTTGACGTGAGTTCTTACCCAAAAGTACATCAGTCAAAAAATCTGTATCTACTTCAAAGATCTCGATGTCAAAATTTTCTCTTAAATATGGAACATTATGTTCATCAATTTCTAATACTATAAAATCTTCTTGAAAATCATAATATCCATCTGAATATGTGGGTGGGTTTTCATGTAATTCGTCGAATTCTTTTAATCTAAGATCCGTACTTTTGTTCACATTATGTTCAGAAGTTTCAAGTTCTTTATTTAAAGATTTTGCAGAGGTCCTATATTTAATCGTAACATCTAGTTGGGGTATTTGTAAATATGGGTGCATGCTGGCGGTTAGAAATGGTATTTCGCCCGTGAATGTATCAGATGTGGTAGGATCACAGTCAGTTTTTATTAAATCTAAATTATTATATAGTAATTTAATATCCCATGCCGGCGCGTAATCGCTGTCAGGGCTACAATTTCCAAGCGGCAAAGGTAAAATATAGGATTTCATATATGGCAAAGGGTGAGCTTGGGCGCCCAATAAAGGATCCCCCGCCATGTAAAAATATTCTTCCCACGCAGTGAGCTGAGTTAAACTTGGAAGGTCTCTATTCTGGAATACAGATTGGGTTTTTAATCTTGGAACTTCTTTAATCCTGTCTTTAATATCATTTTGTGCCTCTTCTGAGTCGTTGACTGTATATTTACTATCATATAAAATTTCATCGTCAAAAAATGCATACTGATCTGGTTTGAACTTGCCCTTCAAAAGCAAATATTCTCCGTATGGCGTCAGTTCCAAATCTATTACATCTTCTTTTTTATTAAAAAACTCCATTACTTAACACTCCTAATCATCTGAACGTCCTTGATCTGTTGTTCTATTGGCTCCTTCTCTGCTTATTGGACCAACGTCAAAACCTGCGGACCCTTCTCTGCTTATTGGACCAACGTCAAAACCTGCGGACCCTTCTCTGCTTATTGGACCAACGTCAAAACCTGACGAGGCCTCTTCTTGTATATCTGGGTTTCGAGCAGAAACGCTTTGTACTCCCCTATCAGAAACTACTACAGTCTCTCTTTTTGAGCCAAGAGAATCCATGGGTGTTTCAGATTTGTCGCTTGGTGGATGTATTTGTACCATCCCTTTCCCACCAAACTGTACTTCCGCGCCCACTTTTATTAGTTCAACCAAAGAACAAAAGTCATATGGCCAATTGTAACTATAATCCAATCCAGAACCCGGCGCAATGTCGCTATCAAAACGAGCATAATTTACTATGTCCTTTATATTGCTTCGCGCGTCGCTGAGTTGAAGTCCTGTTGGGGCGGCGCCGGCATCTGCTCTGGGGACTAATGTCCCGGCTAAATCAATTACTTTATCAAAATAATTCCATTTTGCCTTTTGTTTAACTTTAAACACCATCCAATGTAAATCTGGATTATTCAACTCTTTAGCTGTCAATAGTTCCCCTTTCGCCAATGTGTGTTTAACAACGGCTTTTTCTTTCTTGTGTGTTTGTGCTATTTCTGGTCGTATATTCTGCCATATATTTGCTAGCTCTTCTTGTGAAAGTTCGTGCTCAAATTCAAAAATATACATAGCAAAGGGACTAAATTTCTTGGAGCCGAACTTCTTTAATCGTGTCAAGAAATCAAATTGTGGTGGAATAATATATCCCTGCATTGCTTTTACCATGTCATAAATAGAAGTTGTAGCGGTACTTTCTTCTGATGTTTTGCCTCCCGAAATGTCTGCAACGGCTCTTTTCACCATATTTTTGTGTACATTAATAAACTTTGTTTGTGTATTGTTTGTTCGTTTGTTAAATTTCTTAATAACTGGTATTGCAATAACCGCTTCTCTAATTGTTTTTTCTTTATCGTCTGGTAATAGCCCAATTTTTTTGAACCCTTTGTCAATTGTAATCAGATCTGCCAAGGATTCAGAATCGGCGACGTCGAGGACTCCTAAAAATATACCTTTTGAATTGTTTGTTTCATAAGTACCCTTTTGGTGCCAGATTCCTTTTGTAGATGCATCGCCACTGGTTGGAGAAGTTTTTGTAACATTTGTAAAATTAAATATGGGAGTTTCAAATTTAGGTTGTACAACAAGATGACCGTCTTTTTGGAATATATTAACAGAGGCCGTTAAGTTCATCATATTAATATCTTGTACATAATTATCTCCAGACGAAGACCCAGAGAATTGTGAATTGCCTGCCTTCCTAAATTCTGTAATTGTAGAATTTGATATAATTTCATCTAATGTATATTCATCCGTTCCTTCTGTACCATATTTTTCTGCAACCGTATGTTTCCATGGCGCGAACGAATATTCAACATAAGAATATCCTGTGCTGCTGTCATTATAATAATAAGGTGGTGTAAATGGTGCATATCCGCCTACGTTATCTGGTGCATTTACTGTTGGACCAAAAGCAAGTTGACGATTGTACATAGAGAAATTCCTACTATGCGTTGCAGAAACATCTTGGTGGTCCGATAAATAAACTCTCATTTTATAAGTGTTTATATTTCTGTCAACAATGTATATGTCTTCTTGTTTCGACGTAACAAGTGTTGATACTTCTCCATTTTTTAAGAACAAGTCAATAGAAGTGGCAAGGAAGTTATGCATTGCTAGTTTGTAAGTATCGCTCTTAGTAAGATCCAGTTTAATGCTGGCTGTTGCCGCATTTGTTGTGGCGGAGCCGCTAACTCTAGCTCTAGGATCTGGTTCTGCTTCGTAGACAGATGTACCGTAGCCTATATAAGTTTCTGGGCGAACTAGGCTATCAAAAGGCAGCCTAAAGTCAAAAGAGGCGGAAAGTCTATATACATCTGAATTGGCAGAAGTACTTCCAGTTCCTTCAGTATATACAGTATCTCTATCAACGGTGCCTCCTGCAGTTGTCGATCCAGGTTGTTTTGTATAAATTGGATAATCAACAGCTAGCCCAGATTTAATTGTATTATATAAAATTCCCGGAGCAAAAAATGGGGTTAATGCGACTCTTCTTTTAGAATTGTCACTATAAGAATCCGTGCCAAACTCTGTTGATGAATACGATTGACTAAATAATGTTGCTAATTGTAGTGTCCTATCGGCTGGGTAAAATCCTTTATATGGCAAAAGTTTCATAATCGTATTACAAGTTAGTGAAATTCTAGAAGGTTCAACAACTCCTTTGTGGTCTTCGTATACAAGCGAAAAGTACTTCAAAAAGTCCGAATGTGAATATGTTTTAAAGAAATTGTCTGCTGTGCTATCTGCATAATTTGATCCTGTACAAGTTAAAAATCCTTCCCTATCTGCAAAAAAGTTGCCATTTTTTTCATCTAAAAAATATTCCATATGTTCGCTCATTCTAAATTCTGAAGCAATAGAATAATTTTGGCCTACTCTGCGTATTTCATTAGAATAATCATCGTATGAATCATAAAATGGATCGCCAGCTTCCCACAAAGTATCTCCATACAAAAGTTCACCTTCGGCTGCGCTAGCACTTATTGGCCTAGCGTAACAAGCCGCTGGTATTACTTTTACTGCAAGGCCTGAAGAGTCCGTGTCTCCAATATATGTTGTATAATTGTTTTGTAGTTCTCCGGCGCCGTCGTTCCCAGCAGAAGAAGCTTTTCCTCGTGCTGTAGCGGTTGCAAAATCCTCTCTTGCATCTAGCGGCCAGAGACTTTGTTTAAGAATTGTTTGCCCTTGAGAATTTGTCGCACTGACCTTTGTTCTATCAGAGCGGCTTCCTCTCCAAAAATCAACAATGTAATTTGTTCTCATTCTTGCCTTTGCCAAATACACATTAGTTTCTCTTGGATAAATCATTTCTTTGTAATATAAGCTAATAAGATTGGGCTTTAAAGAAATTATATCTTCTAGATAAAGCTTTTTAATATAATCATACGCTTGATCTCCACCATAAAGTTTAGATTTAAGTTTATTTTGTACATCAATATTCGCAAAACTTGCTAAATTATTTCCATATGTATGTTGAATTGTGCCTTCTTTAAACACATGAACCATGGGGCTATAACGGCTAGTCGCAAAAGATTCAGTATAATGATTAAGTTTGTTTTTATAAAGGAAAGAAATCATTCTATCTTTTCTTTCCTTTCTGGCTATTGGATGTTGTGCTTGTCTCACCTGTTTCCAAGAAGGCCAACCATAAGGGCCTTGTCGATGGAGAATTAAACTATTAAAATCATTGGGGTTCACAATCGATGCAATATTTGTATTTTTATAAACTCCATTAGAAGAGCTTAAAAGATTTAAGGATGAACTAAGGGGATCATAAATTAATGTATTGAGTCCAGCAAAATCAACCGGAATTATTGGTCCACCAGCTATGACGGCGGCGCCAGTAAGACTAGCACTTAATAATGTTAAATCAGTAGAAGCATCTGAGCCATATCGTCTAATATTATTAGTTCTTGGTTGTTCATAACCATATAAAACTGAACCAGTATAACCAGAAATCAAACTAGCTGATACCCAAGAATATTGTATATCTGTCCTTGGAATTGGGTGTTGAACCCAATAGTTGTCATGAACTGTGCCGGTGATTGTATTGTGCGAAGAGGCGTTTTCAAGTTCTATTCTTCTTAATGAGTTTCTATTAATTTTGTGATAAGAGGGCATTGGTTGGCCGCCGGCGCTAGTTCCAACATATCCTGCTGATTTTACATTAGTTTGAGTTCCTGCATACGTTCCCGCTGCTTTGAACCCGGTATCTATAGCCGTTTGCCAGCTAGCGGAATATTGTGTATCACTCCAATATCCAAATTGATTAGCGTGGTTTGTTAAATACTCTCGAAGAGGTAATCGAACTGCTAAGTTTCTATAATTAAGAGAATTATATACTGAATATTCGCCGGCTTCAAGATCTAGGAACGCCTCGGACATTGTTTCAGGCCCGCCTGGGGCGCCAAATTTATTAACAAAAATAAATTTATTTGAACCAGTTACGAAACGATTAATGGACGTAAAATCAGGAACTCCTTGTATCGGTAAATATTCTGAATCTGGTTTTTGATGGTCTGCCCAATCAATATTTATGCCATTATTTTTAACAAAATATCTATTATTAATTTTTCTTCCGGAAGTTGAAACAACATTATAATCAAATCTATAATTTCCACTTTTTGTGCTGCCTGTCGGATCTTGGAATCCTCCCGAACCAGTTGTCATTCGAATATTTTTAATATTGACCGGTCGTTTCGGGCCGGTCCAAAACATTGCGCGAGGATTTTGTATAGAGGCAGAAATTGGAGATCTAAAAACAATAAATTTGCCACTGGAATCTTCTCTAAAATCTATCGCCCAACCCTCTACACGAGTGGAAACATCATCTGTTGTAAACCCATGAGGCTGCAATTGGCTAAAAACATGTCGATATAGATTGCCGCCGGCCCATTTCTCAGTAAACGTGCCTTGCATGGGTACTTCATAATGTGGAGCATATATATCTTGATGCAAATTAGCAAAATCTATGCCGGCAGTGAATTCGCTAACAATTGTAGAATTATAACCAGTATTAACAGAAGAACTCATCGCTGTGAAGGGGATTACCCATTTACTATATGAATCTCCAAAATAATCTCGTTCTCCAGTATCCGCGGTGGATCCTCGGCTTTTTTCTCTAGATGTGGTTATAAACTCTCTCTTTTTTTCTTTTGGAAAGAACAAGCGTCTGTATTCTTGAACTATATCATTTTCAATTACTTTTTGATTTGTAATTTCTAATCCAACATGTTCAGATCCAGAAACGTTGTTTATTAGAGTTCTAAATAAAGTTGGTTTTTTATTTGTTAAAGTAGTTACTCCGCCATGTATTGGTTTAAATATGGCTATGTCCAGGTGGGCAGTTCTTCGATTTTCTCTTCTGCGCATTTTAATTATTGCGTCAAAAATTCTTTTTCTTTCATTGTTGATGTCACTATCTCCGGTTGTAATTGCCGGCTCCGTGGTGGTGGCTCTCCCCCATGATAATGTGTTTCTTGACGCATCGTCGCGTGACCAGGTTTCGCTATCTGGAAGTCGTATGCTCATTTTGGCGGGCCCAACTGTTTTTAACTTTTCTGTTAAATTTGCGTGCGCAACTACAAAAGAAGGCGTCATCATTACCTCGTCGCCTTGGCCGGCGCCTTGATTGTTGGCTCCGGCATCATTATTACCAGATTGGTTGCTGGCGGCGCCTTCTGCTTCTTCTTTCGTGGATTTTGTTTTTTTCTCAATAATGGGCAGCTTTGACCAATATTTATTTCTTTCTAAAACATGACTTTCAATAACGTTTCTAATATTTTCAGAAAATCTTGCAGAAGCAGGAATGATTTGTCGAATCATTTTAGATATTGATTGATCAATCCATTTATAATAATCAATATATTTTTCTAAGTCTGGACTCACTATCTCATCTGTGTCTTCAACTTTTCTTTCAAAGAAAAGTTGACGTAGTTTTCCTAAAGCTTTATAGTCTTGTCTATATCTGTTTACTGGTTCTCCAATTAAATTATTAAAATCTTTAACTGTTGCAAAAAATCTTAATATTTCCTCAGAGATTGTTTGATACATGCTTTTCTCAATAGCAAAAAAGTTAGTAGTAGGTCTTATATGTCTTGTAAAAACAACATCATCAGTGTTTGAAATTTTTATCATATCAGAAGAGTGAACATTTTCTGGTATGTTTTGTTTTGCTGCGTATATATATTCTTTGCTTATGACAGACTTATTTAGTGAAGGAAAGAAATCTCCTCGGCCTGTATGTTGTAAACTAACAATTTCACTTATTGCCCCATAACTTGAAGTAATATCTGTGGAACCAGAAGACATATCTGCAACTGGGAAACGAGCGTTCTTGGTGCTAGTTCCATAGTACGTATCACTATTCGACGGGCCTGAACTAGTTAAGCTAGTAAAATCCCAATTTAAAGCGAGAGTTTCCATTTGAGGAACATATGGTTGACTGATGAAAGCATCGGGTCTGTCGTGGCCGGCCGTTCCAGTTCCTCCATCTGTTGGCAAAACTTCAAATAAATACGCAGGTTTATGTGGGCTTAACCGGCCAATATTTTTTGGGTCTCTAGCATGTGATTGAATGGTTTCATTATCAAGATAATCTAACCAACATCTTAGTGAAGAGAATTTAACATCAGTAGGGACTAGTGCCGATCCAGTAAAATTGGTTCGGTGGCCGCCGGCATATACACGTTTGGAACTAGATAAAAAGTTTTCTCCTTCTAATTGTGTTAAAGCTCCAGTAACTAAAAATTCATTATTTACGATGTTTAAATCACTATTAACTCCATAAAATTCTATTGTATATGCAAGAGGGCTATCGACAGTCTCCATCTTTTCATCCATTTGAGAAAGAGTGCCAGATATATAACTTGCTAGTGGATATTTTGTTGGTTTAACGCGTACGGCAAAATTCCATTTTCTGTTATCGTATACTTCTCTAAATATACTACTTGTTAATTCTGGAAGGCCCCAATTGTATGAACTAGTAAGCACAAAATACGCATCTTTATTCGTGAACCCTTTTGAATCCCCACCTAGTGTTTTCCTACATGCATAAACTTGAAAGTTTGCGACATCATTGCTGTGCCAAGCTAAATCATTATAATTTATGCCGCCCGGGGTGCCGCCGGACCATTGAACAAGTGTCGGAGCAGTGTTAATGCCACCGCCGGTACCGAGGCCGCTATCGACCATTGTAGTGTTTCCGTCGGCGCCGGCGGTTGCTTGTGTTAAAGACAGTGAGCCATCACCATTATCAACAACACTAATTGTTCCATTGTGACCATTTGCGCTGTCAATGCAGGCCTTAAGAGATGCGGCTATAGCAGTGGCGCCGCCGGTCAGGTTCTCAAATTCGGGGGGGTCTGCGGTCGTATCTTCGTCCGTAGCGGCAGTATAAGCTATGCTCGTGCCGTCAGTATCAACTATTGTGAGAGTTTGACCGGCGGCGGCGGCGCCGGAGAAGGTTATTGTTGCAGTCGCTTGTGTGTCACCCGACGGTATATAACTTGTCTGTCTAGCTGTGTGCACACCAAAAAGAGAGGCTGAAAGGTTCGAATACGTAAAGTGATTTTTATCTGCTGGAGTTCCATATTTTGGAAAGATAATTTCTGCCTCTGTTGTAAAGGGGATAGCGGCTCGAAAAGCGTCTGCGTTTCCTGGCACGGTCAAAGTTAATTTTGACCCTGAAATGAAAGATATCGAATTAGCATTTGTGCTAGATGTAAATTGATAAACTGTTCCATTAAATCTGCTTGGATTATTAAAATCTACGCAATTTTTATTAACTGTTACAGAAGAAAAATTATCTTCGAATGTATAATCTGATTCATTAGCATATAAATTTAATTTTAAAACTTCGTGATCAACCCCAAAACATCTAATTAAGTTTCTAAATGCTTTTTCAGTTCCTTTGGTTTTATAAATATGGGATAACGAATTGTAAATATTTTGATATATTTGATTTTTTATATGATAAAGTTTTTTCTCAAATAATTCTTTATTAGATTGATTTAAAAATTGTGTTAAAATATCTGCGTCCGCAAATATTTCTGAAGTTACAAAGCCTTTTGATTCTAGGGCGTCTTTTATAAGAGGATATGGTTTTTCATAACTTCCGCTTGGATAAATTACATTTTTTAATGTAGGTAGTTCTTGTATTTGTAACTGTAAAGTATCAAAATAACTCGCCATTATTTGTGTTAGCTTTTTAAGCGTTTCCCCATTTTCACCGTCTTCATCTATTATCCAAGCTGGTAGAGAATTGTAAATAGCTGCATTGTTTGTAAGGTCGTGACGCCCTCCTTTGTTCAGAGAAGAGGTTAAATATTCGTTCACTTTTGGATGAGTACTATACAAAATTGGGTCCTTAAATTCATAGGACGCTGTTGTCAAATTACTTAAAACTATGGCCGATCCTGTTTGTCGATGTCCAGAGGTATATCCTGTCCAAGCTCCATTATTTACCCGGCCTGAATAATCTAGAGTGACCGAATCTAGAGAGGTATCAGTCGTTATCCCTTCGTTAAATTTGTAATACACACCAAGATGGGTATTCGCTTTATCGGTATTTGTTCCTCCGCCAACTTGTGTAAACCAATGTCTCCCAATTTGTTGCGCATTTCTTTCTGTTTTCCAAAATCGAAATTCATCTAATGAAGCAGAAAGGGGCGCCCAGCCTAGCTGTGGCGCGCCGTTACCAGACAAAGAAGTTGCCAGGGCGCCGAGAGTGGCCAACATTCCTCCACTAACATAATTAACACTATTTCCTAAATCAAATGAATCGTTGCATTCGCCATCAAGATAAAACTTTGTTCTAACATACCCACCAAATTTAGTTTCTTCTTTAATTCCATAACTGGAATCAAAATTGTGCATTTTGGCATCATTGTCTCCGACGGTATCTATAAGTTTATAATTTGGTGTTAGCGGGCTTATATTAGGCGTTGTTTCGCCCATATCCCACCAAGAAACAAGATTTGCTGCTTCGGAGTGCGAAGTGGGATTAAAATATTGTCCTTCATTATAAAGCTCCGCGACTTCAGTTGCACTTAAGTCTGTTTTCCAGATAGTCACTTCATCAATGTAGCCATCAAAATGATAAGCGGTGTCTGTATTATTGCCGTCGCGGCGGGCGCCAATAAGAAGATCAATCCCAGCTTTGGTTGTACTGCCACATGTACCGGTATTAGATTGCGCTGCTCCATCAATATATAATGTGTGTGTTGTGCCATTGCTTACAAGAACTACGTGGTGCCATTCGTCATCATTTATGGTAGAATCGGATCGAGAGAAATCGGCGTGGCCACCAACAACTCCGATAACTTTATCGCTCGAACCGTCGACGGCGATCCAATATTGTGCGGAGGTGACGTTGGAGCCGTCAACAATACCAATAATATGCCCATTTGCTGTACTAGTGGTTTTTATCCACGTTGAAAGTGTAAATGAATCGCTATCTGGAGTAAAATTTAGTACCGGTGGCTGGCCAATAGAAATATAATCATCTGTACCGTCGAAAAGTATAGATTTTCCTACTTTTTGATTTTTAAATGTAAATGCATAATGATGCCACGTATCATTGAAAGCCAGTCCTTGGCCTAAAGATGCGGTTGCGTATCCGGCATGTTGGTCATTGGCACCTGACATGTAAGTAACTTTAAATTGTGCGGCGTTTTTTTCTAATTCAACTCTTAATCGTCCATAGCCAGTTTCTGAGGTGGTTGCATTTGCTGTGTGTGTGTCGAAAATAACTTCTCTAAAGCTGGTATTAATCTCTTCCTTTTTCATCCAAAATTCAACAGTATTCCCATCATTGCCGCCAAGTTTTAAATTAGATTCTCTATTTTCAGATTGATCATATATATTTGAATACCCACTTTTGTAAGTTCCAGCGGTGTCTGTGATCTCTTTGCCTTTGCTTCGCGTGCTTGGATGTGGGCCCCCTCTAAATAGAATATATTCTGTATTAGAGGCACTAACATAATCATTTGAGTTCGTGCCATCCCATGGAGTTGCGTCGTCTCGTGCGGTAAGAAGAATATATCCATTTGTTCTAGGGTATTCGTTTTCAAAAATATAATTATCTAAATAAGAAGAAGAAAGATGCCAACTAGTTTTTTCATATAGGGAGCCATCATATGGATAAGTTTGATAGATTTTTTTAATTGCGTCATTATAATATTGTTTTGCAGAACCAAAAAATGCAAAATTAGAAGCGCTAGAAAAATCAATCCGGGGGATAAACCTTTCCTTTTCTTGAATGTATGCACCCATATATTTATAGGATTCAACTTCTTTTGCTAAAGAATCGATATCTGTTGAGCTTACTATAGTTTGTGGGTCATCAAAATATTTTTTTGTATCCATATATTTACTCTACATTTGTTAAATCTTTTTCTACTCTAAATTTAAAAGTTTCTGGTTGTTCCACATATTTTCCATTTAAATGATATGCCATATTAATCCCATACATATAGTCAGCTTGCAGCATAGACATATCAAAGTCAAAATAACTTCCACTAACATCGTATGATGTTCTTGTTTGTTTTGAGCTTCCTGTACCATAATCAACGACTTTTAGATTATCATGTACCCTAAAAATCTTATAATATGCATCTTCAACGATTTCAGTTTCTGCTATCGAGGTTGCCTTTGTATAAATATTTGGATCCCAGTCTTTTTTTCTAGTAAACAATCTAAACCTAGCTGTTTCTTTGTTAGAATAAATTGACTTAAGATTTGTTATAGAAGTAACATATGTGTCGTTCGGGTTATAATCATATGAATTAAAAGTTTTAACGCTTATTTTTGATCCTGTATGAAATTCTTTGTATGATGCTCCGGTGCCTTTATATGAAACGGTACTCCCTGTCGACCAAACATCATAAAGCGTAGTCTCCGAACCCGTATAGGCAAAAGAAGCGCTATAAGTACCTGAAGCAATATAAGAAGCGGTTACAATAAATCCATTATCAACTGTTACCCCGCCACCAATTGGTAACATTTTTGCATCGCTTCCAGTCGCAGCATATAATCTGAGGTTTAATTTTGTTCTATGGGGTTCACCAGTTGTACCCCCGGTAAAATCTTCTTTCGACGTGCCGGAACCACCTGGGTCGGTGATTGTAATTGTTGTATTGCCGTCTGCGCCTCCAATGGCTTGAACTATTGTTACAGTGGCGCTCTCATCATCTGATGTCGCGGATAATCTAGAATTGGCCTCCAAACATGTATGCAATTCATCAGCAGTAAGATGTTCGCCTTGTGCCCCAGTAACTATTTTAAATGTTGGCGAATTAGTATCAGTGGTTGTTGTTGTTGATTTATCAGCCGTTGCTGTTATCGTAGTGCCATCAGTCGTAACAATGGCAATAGTAGTTGCATCTACACCATTGGCAAAATCTGCCTTAGTCAAACCGGTGGCACCGCCTTCTGTAATAGTAATGACTGTATCGCCTGCATCGCCAACCACCGCTTGTGTCACAGTTACTACATTGGAAGCAGCGGTGGCGATGAAATATGTATTATGATTTATAGCTTGCGCAATATTTGTCGCAGTGTCAGCAGTGCTGCCATTTACTATGGCTGCCTCCACATCCCCAGATAAAGCAGCAGAAGTGGTGGCACCGCCATTGGCATTAATCGTACATACAATCGTTGTTTGGTCAGTGGAAATCAGACTGATAGTATCGCCGGCTTCCATCCAGCCTTCATTCGCGACAGTGATTGTTCCGTACGCGGACGTGCCAAGATTACTAGCCTCAGTAATCGTCACTGTTCCAGTCGCAAGCGCGTGCCCTGCACCTCCTAGTTTTGGGATATTTTTTAATTGGCCTCTAACATAATTATATAAATAAAGAGTGTTTAAGTTATCTGTGCCGGATGCTAGCGAACTGCTTAAATAAAAGTTCCCTCTATTATCTTTTTTAGATGAGTCCCAACGAGCTTCAATCATTGGTCTTTTAAAGAAAAATTCTGAGCCGCGGGCGAAAAACTTTTTTGTATAGTATGAACTAAGTGAGCCAGTTGGATTTTTAAGGATCCCATA
>Ga0080013_1002169_pt1 | contig 23809 bp, 34 predicted proteins | sample ETNvirenome_6_85_FD_69236 | JGI IMG/M metagenome (GOLD analysis project Ga0080013, IMG submission 69236) | Marine viral communities from the Pacific Ocean - ETNP_6_85 (SPADES assembly) (version 2) | ecosystem: Environmental > Aquatic > Marine > Oceanic | place: Pacific Ocean | collected 2013-06-19
CTGAGTAGCAGTAGAAATGGTCCCTGCGAGTGTCGCTCCTGTAACGGCCCCGTCACTCGTAATGGCTCCATTGGCCTGTATGACGCCAGCAGTGGAGATTGTAGCTCCCGTGGCCCCATAGCCGCCACCAAACGTACCTGCTGCCGTACAAACCAGAGATGCAAGTGTAGCTGCTCCCGCTGAGAAGGTCCCTGTGGTGCTGAGATTTGCCGCCCCGAAACCTACGGCCCCAGACTGCACCGTCATGATCTCAGTTACCGTACCCGCCAACATGACCTTGAAGCTCAGTTCGCCTTCTTCGGCCCCAGCAGTGTCATCAATGACCAGACAGTCAATTCGACCAAAGATGTCCTGATTATCTGAAGCGTCCGGCATCGTGAAGGTCATGCCAATTCCAGACGAATTGTCCGTCATCTGGGCACCATCTGCGGGGTCCCACTCCAGATTCAATGCCGCCCCAATCGCTCCTGCGGCATTGTCTAGATTGATAAGCCTCAACCCAGTACGAGACTGAGTAAATCGGAAATCTACCGCAGCATCAGTCGCTAGGTCAGTCTGGGTTGTCCCATCCATGATCTTAGCGCATATCTGTGGATTCAAATCCACCGCAGCACCGAGGATCGCAGTATTCGTCCCGTCCAGTGGACTATGGTCGGTCAGACTGTCAAATATCGCAGTTGCCATTATCTCTCCCTATGCGGCTAGAATATACCGCCGCCTCACGTATTCGATGTCAAGACCATTCAGCTTGAACCACTGGTCTGCCCCTGAACTCTGAATGCGGAGCATTATGAACGAACCTCTCCGAACGGACCCCATGCGGAACCAATTCCCGCTCACCGTAGAACCACCCCACTCTGCCTCTCCCCATTCCCCAACAGCCCATCCAGCCGCATCTCCAAAGCCTGAAGGCTGATTTGTATTACCTCCGGGGATCGGGAGGCCAGATCGACCTAGCTGGGTATGGACGGTAATCGCGTATATTCCTGCCGTCTCGGCATCAAGATAGATTCTACCATACTTCTTCATGCCTCCACGATGGTGCTGTGAATAGGCGGCAGTAGTGATAGTGCCGGTATAGGAAGCCCCGTTCCTGTCGTCTCCGTCGTTCATCTTGAAGACCGTACCAGCGGCGTCTCCCATGACCTGAATCAACTCACCATCAACACGCATCATAGCGCCTGCTGTGCGGTTTCTCAAGTCGTGAGTGGTCCACCTAGGAGCGTCGTTCTTGCCTCCGCCTGCAATGTTCCCGATCAACCCCTCGTCAGGCTGGGCGTCACTCAGGGTGTATTGCCACCAGTATTCGCCTCTGGCTGGGTTGTAGGTTGACCAGTTCATGTCTTGGTTGGTCTTGCTCCTACGGTCGGAGATGGGCTTGACCCATTCCCCGGCGTTTCTCACATAGAACCCGCCAGTAGCCAGAGTGGGAACCATCTCGTGAACCCCCTCATCCGTCTGGAACAGCAAAGAACCCGACCTGAAGGACCCAGAGGTCTCTTGGATTGAGTGAAATGCCTGTGTGCCGAGAACGCCTGAAATCCGCTTAATCAGGGCAGAACTGAGGGTATCTCCACTGGAAAGTCTGAATATGCTATTTCTTTTGAAGATTATGAGATTCCCCATAAACTCCCTAACTCCAGTAATATCCCCCGTTCCTCGGTCAACCTGAAACGAGCCTCCACCAGCGAAGTTCTCTGCATTGTCAGCCGCAGTGTAGTGCAGGGTGTCCCCTACGGCCATCCAGAGCCGTCCGAAGGCTGGAGTGGGGAATTGCCCTGTAGCGGGCGGAGAGCCTCCTAGGGCGCTGATACCGGCTCCTGACGTATACTTCTGTGGAGCGTCAGCAGAGTCGTTATTCGACATAATCAGCAGGTTTTCAGCCGTAGTGGCTCCGTAGTACATCGTCGCCTGCCAACGCTTGTCTGCCGTGGTAGAGAAGGTTCCTGCGGTCCCTCCTGTGACAGCACTCCAGTTGCCTGTGGTCCGCTTGTAGACGCCACCGTCCTCAGACGTGGCAATCATCTCCGCGCCCTCGGAGTAGTCGAACAGACCCGAAACTGTGCCGTTTACACTGTCTCCCAAAAGGGTATATCCCCGCATCTTCTCTGGTTCTTGAGAGGAGCGGTTATAGACGATGTTGTTGGCGAACTGGAGGGCACCTTCCGGCCATTCGGGGTTATTTGCCCCTGAAAGCTGGTAAATACCCCTACCAAGCAGTTCGTGCTGATCGTGGAGGTAGCCCACTATCCCCTCCGTCTCACTGTGTCGAAGCCCAATCCAGAGCGAGTCGGGTACCGCACTCCATAGCTCCTACGGTAGGTCTCGACGTTGAATCCCACGTTGATCTTCTCTCGGTTCTCCCTGCGTATCACGTTCAGCAGAGAGACCTCTGCTTCCTGCTCGGCTACTGCTGCCTGATCGAATGCCTCGTCCCACTTGTGGGCCGCAGAAACGACCTTATGCTCGACGTAATCATAGGCGCTCTCAGGAGCATCCCCACCAAACATCGTAGTAGCAAAGGTCGTGTTCTCCGTGAAGGATGCGATATACCATAGCTCAATCAGGAAGGTGTCCGTGGGATATGGCCAGAGCTTGAACTGAGGGTTGTCTGACGAATCCGCATTGATCGGAGCTATTAAAGCCGGTCGGCCTGAGGTGTCCCTGTGGGGATCTCCTCCCGATCTCCTGTAAAGCTCTGGTAGTGTGACCAGATCCAGTTGGTTGTCCTCCAACAGGCCCGAGACCCCTGAGGCCCACGTTCCAGAGTCTCCATAGGCAGCTACCGACAGAGACCCGAAGTCAAAGTCAGAATCGGAGATGGCGTAGGTATCTGTGAAGATCCGATACCCCTTTGCTGTGGAAGTGGTATCTAGATATGCCGTCTCAAGCTCGGCCTCTGCTGAACTTGTTGCCGTAGCGATCTGGTAGGACTTCTGTGTACTGTTGGCTCGGAACCACATCCCCGCAACCACATCCCCCCAATTCGTCGCGGCGGCTCCCGCACTGTCCACTGAGTTGATTGTCGTGCTGGCATTGGTGACTGCCGCAGACTCCGTGGAAATGTCATCCGCAGTAGAGATGGTTGTCCGCTTGAACAGCCAGTCGTAGTCCAACCGATCCACCAGCCCACGCACAGCGTTGTTGGCTATCTCAATCAACCTCTGCTGAAGGATATTCGTGCTGGTGAACGAGGTGACCTCAGGGTCACCGATTTCCTTCAGTCCGGCATTAACGATTGCGCCCAAGGATTTTGGCATGTCAACTCAACTTCGGTATGTAGTAACCCGTGATGGTATTGACCAGAATGTTCGTGCCCTTCATGTCACGCTGATAGGACGATTTGCTCTGGACAAGGAACTCATGGAACTGCGTTCCGCCAGTGACCGTCATATCAGACGAAGCGTCCGAAATAGTCAGCCACTCCCTGAAGGACTGAATCAACCATAAAGCAGAACTCGGTACGCCACGTCCCCTGAGGCACTGAGGACAAGGCTCTTAATCTGCATGGCAAATGAGATGGTCTCTGTTGGCTTCAACGTAGCCATCTCACCGTTCAGCGTGTAAGACAAGTTCGTGGACGACGAGTCATTCATTATGATAGCTCCGTAGGCTCGGTTCCACGGAAAATCAATCGTCTCAGACCCACTGAGATTGCCTTCATACGACTTGAAATTTGCGTAGAGTGCCATCTACGTAACCTTACGCTCCAAGGGAGTTTGGCCCTAAAGACGTACGGCAAATCTTCAGGCCAGTCAGCAGGCACAGGATCATCAATCCGTCTCGGTATTCCACTCATGCGGACTTCCCGATAACGGTGATGCTGATTGCATCGCCAGATGCCGCCGACAAGGTTGTCAAAACCACGTCGCCAGTATCAGTGGTGTCGATGTGAGCATTGCGCTGCAAGCCGCCAATCGAAGTGAAATCCAAGACCAGCGGACCCGTATTAGCAAGGGGCTGGAGGCAGATTTCCTGGTCAGCCGACGCATCGTCAAATTCCAGCCGCGCAGAGATCCCTATCGTCGCTGTAACGATGATCTTGAAAATCCGCATTCGTCTGGTGTAAGGTAGGGCAGATTGGTCCACCACGACGGTATCCGTGAACTCGCCTGTGCCAGCCCAAACTCCGGACCAAGTGGCGACGAACGACTTACCTGTGGTGTATAGTGCAGTTACTGGAACTGGTGCGGCCATTGGATTCTATCCTTGTTGGGCGTGACCTACAGGCCGAGGGATATGGCGCACCCCCCGACCTGTACGAGTTACTTTTTCTTCGCTTTGGCCTTTGGTCGAGATTTGCGATTAAAGGCATGTTGCGCTGTCCGAAATGCACTGCGGAACTCGTTCTCCGTGCAGTCCACCCCAGATGATATAACGGCTTCCAGTGCATCGGGACGCTCCAGACCCTTTGCCACTGCTGTCTCGACTGCCTTGGAAAGGTTCACGAAGCCGCCGTAGTCGGAAACTCACGAGCCTTCTGGTCGATTGCGTCAGCTTCGAAGTTGCGGGTACACATGCAGGACCCCGGATCAAGCATGGAGGCAAGGGTGCCATAGCCCATGTCATTGTCCGCAATCATGCCAGTAGCCGCAGCCGAGAACACAATGGCTTCACCGTCTGTACTGGTGTTGCCCTTGACCAAGCAGTCCAGATGCGCCACACCCGAGTTAATCGCGGCAACATCCCATTGGTTTGTGTTGTTCTGACCAAGGAATACATTGCCGATAATCTGGATAAAGTGTGCCGCCGCTGCCTCGATCTCAATAGCCGCGTCGGGACCATTCGCCGTGATATAGAAGCGGTTGTCACGAATCGTGGTGTGTAGCCCCGCTGCCGGGATTGTGATCGTCTCCAAGTCATACGCGCCACACTCGAAAGTGCAGTTCTGAATGGTCGCCCCTGCGGCCCCGCAGTCGATACGACTGGTGGTAGTCGCGGTCGATGCCGGGAAGTGCAGTTCTTCGATGGTGACGTTCGCCCCAGTGATGTTGATCGCGTCTGCCGAGGAAGCCAGACTCGACGTAATACTGGACGGCTTGATCGGTGATCCTGATGCCACTATCCCCGTAAGGGTGATGTCATCAAGGTCACACGCAATAGCCGCAGTAATAGTCACATTACCAGGAAGAATGCAGATCGTATCACCACGACCGGACTTGGCCTTGGCAAATGCTCCTGCCGTGCCGTCAATCGTCGAGAAAGGACGTTCCGGAGTCAGACCATCATTGCCCGTATCAGAGGCGTTGAGACCCTCTCCAGTACGACCCTTGGCAGCAAGGGTACCGCCGCCAACGAAATATACCCGGCCTCCGGGTTTGTCCAGATTGACCCAGAGGCCACTGGTTCCATTAAATGAAAGATTTGCCACGTTTGTTCTCCGTTCCTAAATGCCGCATCCGTGCGAAATTGAGCCAGCAACCTCCTGCGCTGGCGGAACGGGCGGGGAGGGCCGATTTGCCCTCCCCTAACCCTATGCTACGCCTGACCAGAGCAGAAAACACCCTTAGGATCGGTCCAGCCCGAAGACTGAGCGAACATCAGAGTGACCTTGTAATCCTTCGTATCGAAGTCATACTCGTAATCCGTCCAAGGCTCTTCCCGAGTATACAGGGTCATACCATGATCCTGCTTGTCGGAAAGGAGGAACCAACGGTCGGTGTCGGTCAGGTAGTTCCACACGAGAGGCTGGACGATACCCTTAACCGGGTTGACCGCATTTGTGTTGTCGTCCGGCGACTGGCTGGAAGCCAGCAGACGGTCGGCATTGAAACGCTCCTCCTTGGGCACCAGCACGTACTGCGGCTGAATCTGAAGCCGCTTGCCGCCGCCGTCACGGAAGTCGCTGAAGTCGATCAGAGCCTGCTCCAGAGAGGTCTGGCTCAGATCAGCAGGCGAGGACAACTCGTTAGAGTAAGTCTCGCCGTTCTCCCGAACATGGGCAGCAGACGACAGTTCTACGCCGTCAGCGCCAGCGTAGGAGGAACTTGCAGCACGGTTGAAGTGATTGGCCAGAATCGTTTCCTCGGCGGCGTCAGCCGACAGGGAAAGCTCCGTGGACAAATCCTCCATGAGACCATACAACTCATCCCGATACATACGACGAGTGACCCGGAAGCCATTCGCGTAGTCGAGATGGGTGAAGGTCTCAAGGAAGCCTTCGTTGTTCGACAGGTAGGAAATCTGCTCACCTTCAGCAACCTGCTGCATGATTCCTACGCCGCCAGCCGTCAGAGAGTGTTCACGATACTGGCTCGACTCTTTGACGTTGAAAACGGTACGGCCTACGCCGGGACGTTGACGCCATTTATGGAAAATGACGGTATCAATCCCACGCAACGTGGTCGCGTTCGACCAATTCGCAGTCTGTTCAATTCCTGCCATGACTCAGACTCCCGCCGCGATGTTGAGAAGACCCTCGCCCGTATTGGCAGCACAGACCAAATCGGCATTTGCGCCGAATGCATTGTCAATACGAGGAACGAGGCCAAGAATTACGAAGGTGTTATCGGCGGTACTGACATCGCTCAGGCCGATTTCATGGCCGGAAAGCAGTGTCGTAGTACTGCCTGCACCTGCGACGTGATTCGCCAGGTTGCCAATATGAGTCTGGGCCGAAGTAGCCCCATTGTCATCTTGTGCTTCAAACAACTGATCCGGATGATCCGCAACAAGGACCGGATTGGCGGACTGCGCGCCAGCGGCGGCGGCAGCGTGATACGCCAAACTGGAACCGAGGTACGATAGGCTTCCCGCAGCGGCAACATCAACCAACCCGTCATTTTCCATGTCAACGAGGTCGTTAATGAAAATCGCTGCGTTCCCATCCATGCCATACGGACGGCACCGCAATAGGGCCGAATAAGGTACGAACCCATGCGGGCGATCTGCATTAGCCATGTGGATCTCCCCTCATAGCAATTTAACGGGGCCGAATTGCCCGCGTTGGGTTCAGCACTTTGGTACTGACCCTTACTCAGCGGCGTTCGGAGATGGACGTTCCACCCCCGTCGCCGCCTTCACGTTGGCGTCGTCCAGCCAAGGCTTTCGATACCTGCTCTGCCTTGGAATGATCCAGACCACGCTCTTTTCTCAGGTAGTCGTACGACTTCTGTTGGTACGCGTCCCTTGTGTTCTCCTGCTCCTCGGCTCTCGCTGCAAGCTGATCGCTGATTCGCTGGTCTTTCTGCTTCTGACGACGTTCAGCCAGTTCGTGAGGGATCGTGACGTGAGTCATTTCATTGGTCCGCAAAGACCCGTCTTCGCTGGATGGCTGGTTGGCACCGTCACCACTCGTGACAATGGCTCCCTGCCCCTTGAAATGTTCGATGCGATCCTGTCGGACCCATCGCCCCACTCCGCCGTCACCTTCGATCTTGCTCTTAATCGCATCTGGTACCGCGAGGTAGTCATGGCGATCAAGGTCTTCAACACGAGTGATCCCCGCAGTAGCGAACAACTCGTCGTCGTCTTCGGAAGGAGCCGTAGGATTCAAGTCCGCCAGATTCATCACCTGACGGTCATACAGATCAACAATCGTGGAACGGTGCTTGCGGGTAATGTGCGCCCTCAAGCTCTGCTCCTTGTTGTGTAACCACGGTTTCCACCCACAAATTCCACATTCTGCATCATGTTTTTCCAACGACTCAGCAAGTGCCCAATCCACGGCTTTGCGGAACTTCGGCACAGACTTGTCTTCCTTACCTGCAAACTCCTCTGCCTTATCCTTGGCTCGTTCGAGAAGTCCTTTTTCTTCAGCCATTTGCAGCCCCCGAGAAGTGAGAGTGCGAAGTGTTCGCAGCCGCCTTCACGTCGTCTTCTGACATGGCTCGGACTGAAGCGAAAGGCGACTTGCTCGGGTCGAGCGACTCACTCTTTACCGGACGGCTAGGAGACCCGTTCCCACCAGACGACAAGGGGTTTACAGGTGCCTTAGGCTTTGCTCCGGGCTTAATCTTCTTGCCCTTAATCAGATCGTATACCACGCCTTTCAGGATCATCTCAGCACCCTGCGGAGTTGAAGCCGCTTGTGCCATCTGAGGATCGTCCAGACGAGCAGTGTATTCAGCCTCGACAATGCGCTGTTCAGACGCAGTAGAGATCACACCTTCAGTCACGAGGGCTTTCACCTCGTTGGTGATCGCTACGCCGGACTGGACCTGATTTCGTACGTTGCCCGCTTCCTGCGCGGCTACGTTTCGCACATCCTGCATCGTGACTCGCTCACCAGAGCCGAGCCGCTTCTTGAGGTGCTTTTCAATCGTTTCAAACGTCTTCTGGCCTACTTCGTCGTCGGTGTAATACCCTCGGATTTCAGTGGTCAGTTCATCTAGCACGGCAGCTTCGGAAGCCGTCTGGGTCTGCTGGTTCTGCTGTTGACGGGTCCAATCCTGCCACTGCTGATCCCGCTGCTGAATGAGTCGCCGGACGTTCGCCTGCTGAGATGCGGATAAGGCTCCGCTATCAGAAGGTTCACGATCCGGCGTATCTACAGAGGCTTCCTCTGTAGACGCATCCACGGCCTGCGGATCATCTGGTTCTGCTGCACTGGCATCGACAGGCTCCGCCGATTCAGTGTTGGCGACTTCGGTCATCAGTAGCTTTCTGGGTTAGTACTGATTGCAGGCCCGCTTACCAGACGGCGACTTGCCACCTTTAGCTTTGGCCTTGGGGGTGCCTTTCGGCTTGGCGTTGGACGCCTTTGACGGGGTTTTGACATCGCCCTTCATGTTGCATTCTCCGCGTTAGACTTGACCGCCTGAAAGGCGTCGAGCCAGTCTGCGTTACTAAAGCTGCCGCGCTTTACGACAACCGGGGGTGATACATCCATATTCACGATCAGCCACTTGCTCCCCTTGAGGACATTTCGGGCAATCGCATCTTGCACATTCCTCGGCACTTCGTTTACAGCGTCACTCACGGCCCGTCTCCATCAGTTCGCTTGTCGGCGTGAAAATCCGACAACGCATCCTCCCGGTAATTCCCCAATCTCAACTGCACTCTCTTAATGCCTTCCAGTATGCCAGCTTGGAAGTTGATCTTCTCCGTATCCGTTCCCCTTGCGTCTCCAGTGAGAACGATGGTTTCCTTCCTCATCATCTCGTCAAGAGCCTGACCTACGTCAGAGAAGGCCGGATTCGTTACGAGATCCCTTCTACTGCGAACATCTACCCATGCGGCTCCGTTCATAAGTCCTCCTGCCAAGGCAGTCTTCTATTACCAGGACTATAGGGGTAATCCCAAGTATTTCTTGGTTGTCCTACTGGAACTCTTTGAACGTCATTTACGCCACCTGGAAAATCTGGGTAGGAGTATCCTGTTCTTCCCGGCGTTAGTTTCTTCTCCGCCGCCCTCATTAGCGTCTGCAATTGACGTGCAGGCAATCTTAGAAGTTGGGGATGTTCTGACAACAAAAAGTCCACAAATTTTCCTGAGTAGTTCTGGTTCTGCCCAATGTCGCCAAGTGCTGCCCAATTTGCTAAAGCTTGCTCTAAGTTTTTTTGCTGTGGCTTCACCAACTGAAGCGACCCACTTCTCGCTGACCGATACGCCGGTTGAGGCGTTGCCGCCGCCTGTTGTTGGCGATCGACGGCGGTATAGTTTGGTTTGTTGCCTGTCTTTTGCATCAACTGCTGAACCCTGCTTTGTTGCGGCTGTGCTGCCATCGTCGCGGCCACCATATCCAGCATCCCCGGCTCAACATTCGGCTGTGGGGCAGACAGGCTATTGGAAGCACCCATGGTGCCGGTCATTAAAGCCTCCGTATTCACAGGAGGTGGCGGAGGAGTTCGTACCGGCTGTGGTTGGGCCGGTCGGTATGTCTGCGCCGTATCCTGTGCGTAGGGATTTTGGTAGAGCATTACGAACCTCCTGCCGCAGGCTGTGGCCCACCAGCCCTGCCGTTACCGTTCGGCGCGACCGGAGACATATTGACATCGCCCATTCCACCAGACTGCTCTACGCCTTGTAGTGAGGCGACGTTCTTCGCGTTGGGCTGCTGGCCGGGTTGTCCTTGCTGGCCTTGCTGGCCCTGCTGCCCTTGTGGTCCGTTCTGAGCCGCCATTGCCGCTTGCTGTTCGGCCATTTGCTGCTTGCGCTGTATTGCCGTCTGAGTGGCTTGAATGTGGCTCATGTGACCTTGGACGTTCGGCCTACCCAAGGCACGATACTGAGGCGAGTTGATGTGTTCCATGTGGAACCTCAAATGCTCGGCGTCGTTGTCGTTGGGATGCACAGGTGCGGCTGCGCCAACCCCATACAACGACTGATCCATCTCGCCGTTCTCTTCGTCTGCGTCCTTCTGTGGAGCAACTCCAGTGGCGCTCTTGGGGCCAATGAACCTGTGGGCGTCCGGCATCCCACCAGATTCGATAATGAAGTTCTCCGCCTCCCAACGTCTTCCCATGTCCTGATTCATAAAGGGGCTGACTTGCATCAATCCCTGTAGGATCTGGGCCTGCTGCTGCTTGAGCATTGACGAATACATACCATGGTTCGCACCGAGGCTGAAGTCATACTCACCCCGGAACCACAACTCGTCTCTTGAGAGCCTCTGAGTAAGCGGACCTTCCTTCCCCTGAAGGCGCATGATCCTTTCGTCAGGACCAAACTGCACCTCGGCCTCATAGACCAAGTGACACAGATTGGAAAACTCAGTAGCGTCCCCGGAGATGACCTCGGAGGTACGGGCCAGTGCCTCCTGTTGTGTCCCAACGAATCCCGTCGCATGACGGGCCGCAGCCCCACGGGTCGGGGACACGCCCAAAAAGAGGTCAGTGACCCCGAGGACGCGCTCCACTAGGGAATACAAGAGTTGCTCTTCCTGATAGTAGAAAGAGGTCACACTCTGTAGCTGGGGGAACTGCACGTCTCTTACGTCATCGACAGGAATGCCCTTGCCGGGACGGAGGACGATGCGTTCTGGCTGGATGGTTGAAGTAGCGCGGTAGAAGAAGAAGGGCATGTTCGTAGCGAATCCAACGTCAATCCGCATGTTGTGAATCGTGTCTAGCTCTGCTGAGAGGTGCTGGACGATCTCACATATGCCCATCGAATCTCTACGAGTGCCTACCGTCTGGAAGTTCAACTCAACCAGAGGTCTCTTGTTCTTCCACTGAGTGTCGGAAAGAGGGAAGGCACCGATAATCTTGGACGGCTCGGTCATGTAGAAGAAGACGCACTCAGCTTCCTCTTTCTCACCTAGCTCGTTCTCAATCTCCCAAGGCATACACCAAGTGATGATCTCAAACTCGGGGTTCTGCCTTGCGGAGGGATGTCGCTTGCGGTTGGTCTGACTGCGGTTCTTGCCTGTTACCTGATCTTCAAGCCGGACGCGCTCCTGATTCTCCGACCCAGACGAGCCAGAACCAGAACGATCCTGAGAGGGAGCCTTGTCAACCCAACTCTCACGATCCCTTAGCTCCTCATCGTCCTCTATATAAGGGTAGGAGAGCTTGCGCTTCTTCCAGATGAGGCTAAGAGGCTCCCACTGCCGGATGCCGACGTAATCAGCCCCGAGGGGGTTGGATGAAGTGACAGGCTGAAGGTTAATCCCGTCCAGAGGGTCTATCACGTCATCCCAAGCTACCGGAATGAGCAATGGCCCGTTCATCCTCGTAGCCTTCTTGAGGACAGGAGCCTGTTCCTCTTCTATGGCGTCTCCGTTCTCGTCCTCAAGGATGGCGTCGGTCTCATCTCGCTTGTACTCTGTCTCGCCTTTGACTCGGTAGGTGTATTCGTCCTTTACCCAAGGAACGATCCCCACGCCTCTACCGTGAATGCACCGGGTCTTGGAAATACGGCTCCAAGCTGCCCTTGCGTTCATGCGCTTTGGCTCAAAATGCCATTGGACGAGGCCAGCGGCGTTCCGAGCCACTTCATCGTCCGCGTCTTCTTGGGGTTTGCCTACTACGAGGGGGGTTTGATCGAAAATGCCAGCTACGAGCCGGGTATTGTATGCGTCACAGAGCCAGTAGGGCATTTGGACGTGAAGATTTGAGGAATTGGGCCATGGACCCTGCCGATTTGCGTCCAGTGTGCCTCTGAACATCAAATCATAGTCGAGATGTCGCTTATTCCACGACTCTCGGGCCTGTATTCCCTCACGGATGAGCGTTTTGATCGTCTCAGCGATCTCCTCACGCTCTTCGTCGTCCAATTTCAGCGGTACAGGGTCGGGAAAGCGAGGAGCCTCGCCGTCTGTGCCACTAAGCGCACTGGTCACAAACTCAGTCATTTCCTCTTCCCTTGAAACATGGGCCAAGAGTCCTTCTCATAACGTGCCTGTGGGACCTCGGAAAGAGATTGGATCTGCTGTCCCCGGCCAAAGCCGAACTCGTCATTAGGATCTAGCATAATCAGAACCTGATGAGGCTCATTGCCCGTTCGTTTCCCGCCAGTATGGGTCAGGGCGTCATAACCTTGTTGCCGTATCTTGTAAGAGATATTGTGAAAGATGTCGTCGGCGGTCTCCATGGTAGTATCGAAGTCGGACAAATCTTCACGGATAGCATCAAAGAAATCGGCAGTTGGAGTGTTCTTGTCCCTCAACTTCGCCTCCAACATGCCCCCCGGCTCAATCTCCACGTACCCGAATTGGTCAGGCTCACCAGTCAGCCTATCTCGTGGGATTAACAGGTCTTCAAATATCCCACGAATCTCAGGAGATGGCGGCTCGTCAAGGTCAAGAACCATCTCAGGAGTAGCCTTCGCCTCATATACGGCTCCCTTACTTCGGTGGTCCTGAAGTCCCTTGGGACCCGTCTTCCCAGACCGGGCCTTAGAATACCCCTTCGGAACCTTGTAGGAATCGTCCGTAAGGTAGAATCCTGGCCCATACAGATTTTTTGCGGATTTCGTCTCGAAAGGAGAGATCACTTCTGGAGTAAGCCCCTTAGTCCCCGTCCCATGGAACCATTTCTTCGCCGCTATGAGCCTAGGGTCTGTCCTAGGTAGGCTTTTGCCCAACGCCCTCATAAGGTTCATAGCCTGTTTGACATCGGCTGGGTCGGGAGCTTCTGCAAGGGGAAAGAGGTCTGGTCTGACATTCTTCGCCTCGTCAAAGCGAGACCAGTCATCCATCAGCCATTCGTTAGCGTCCCACAGTTCAGCGGGAGGAGGAGGGTTTGGAACCGCTCCATATCTCCCTGCTTCTGCCGTACTAGAGAACGGCAGTTCTGAACGACCCGTATCCGCTCCGGTTGACATGGCAGTGGCTATCATCCGGAGAAGCTGCGGATCTATGTTGGGCATCATGGTCATAGAAATTCCACGACATATAGAGGTTCACACCGGCTAACCTACGATATATCGTGGAGTTATGCAAGAAAGTTGTCGCTGACAACTATATAGTCACTCTACCCGAGCCAGAATGTCCTTCTCTCTGACTACGAGGTAGGTTGAGCCGCCAGATTCAACCTCTGTCCCGGCGTACTTGTTGATAAGCACGGTATCACCCACAGATACGTCCATGGGATCGTGCTGTCCCGGCTTACCTTCGGTCTGTGCCCCCGGCCCAACGGCAACGACCTCGGCAGCATCGCCGGTCTCCTGTGCGTTATCGGGGATGATAATGCCCCCTGCTGTTAGCTCCGTCTCCGTACTCAGCCTCCGGAGAAGAACCCTATCTGCGGTAGGATTCAGTTCGCCAATTTGCGTAGCCATGCCTTGCCTTTCTGTAGAAGAGTCAACTCCACCTCGTCTAGGAGGTTGTTCCGTATGAGGTAGTCCACTACCTGTTCCCATACGCCTGCGTGTACCAATGCTGCTCTTGCTGATTCTGCCTTTTCCTTCGACCACTCTTCTGCTTGGTCTCCCACAATCTGTTGTGGTAAGGAGTAAAGCAAGAGAGTCAGTCTCCAGTTCCTTGCGAACTCTGGATCTGCCTTCCAGTCAGTGTCGTTCTTGGCCTGCCACTCTTTGAGCGTCTTCTCAGACCCCGACCAGTCGATTGAGTTGTATAGATCAGCAAGCGTCATCAATACCCCGTGATGTTGTTGCCAGAGCCTTTGATGAGATGCTCGTCGGGGTCGTGGGCTACGCGGACGGAAGATGACCCCAAGCCCTTGACTGCATTCCATAGAGCCAGAGACCCAGCAAGATTGCCAGTACGCACAGACTGGAGAGTGCGAAGCATAGGCATATCATCCAGAAAAAGAAGTTTGGGAATCGAGTCCCCATCCTTCCCTCGCATGGGATACTGCGTCTTAGGGTCAATGGCTTCTGACTGAAGCAGATCGTTCAGTTCAGCCGTGAGAGTTTCCGTAGCAGGAATATCTCTCAAGCTCACGCCGGGAACAAGATCAAAGTCAGCGAAGGTCGGCCAGCGTTCTCTGGCGACTTGCTCTATGTGAGGTTCGGGATAGAACGTCAGCCCATCCTTACGGCGTAGGCTTTCTGCGAGGGACCCCGGTTGAGTCGGAGCGAAGATGTGCGAGACTCTATACTTGTCTTTCAGTTCTGCTGCTTGGCGGAACACGTCAGCGGTTACTGTGGTGTCTATGACTTCATCCAAGACAACGAAGACCGACTCACTGCGATCCTCAAACTCGAAACACCTCTCGCCTACGATGCAGACGAACATCGGCTCAAAGCACATGCCCATAACAATACGTCTGAAGGGCAGTTCCAACTTCCTGCTCTTGGGAAGAGGAATGCCGTGCATCTCTTGAGCCATCTCGTCCGCAGGAGAGACTTGGTTCGTCAGCCACATTACGGACACGCCTTTAGACGTGGGGTAGGTGGCGAGTAGTTCGTTCACGAGGCGAACCCGTCCAAGACAAAGGGACTACGCACATGCTTGGTAGACGACCATGCAGGGTAGGTGCCTTGTCCGTGTTCCATCTGACCTCCCATCGTGCCCATTGCTAAAGAGACTGTGAAGTCAATCGGTTTGGTCTGAACCAGTTTGATAATCCGCCAGCCTCTCTCAGTCTGCTTCGCAGAAGCCCAACTCAAGTGCGCTCTTACTTCATCGTCGGGTATGAGGTCGAGACGGTCTTCATTCAGCATCGCATGGAGAGTGTTGCCAGCCTTGGTCATCTCAGTCTGCTGGTTTACCTCAACGAGCTTATACCCATGGCCCATGACCTTTAGCTGTTGAGCCAAGGTGATTGCCTGATAAGGGTCATACCAAAGACCGGCGACTCTGTGGTTGGTGAAGAGATGGACTAGAAGGGGTAGGACTTGAGTCACCAGATTCACCGGAGGTTTCCATATCCTGTGACCCCAATGGACGTAGTTCTCAAACTCATCGTCAGGTGTGATGGCTGTTAAAGCACAAGTGTCCCTCTTGGTCGCTACGTCCAGACCGAGAAAGAGAACGGGGTCAAGTCGTTCGTTCAATGGGTTCCACTGCGCCGGGTATTGTTGTGATGGGCATTTCTGGCAGAGGGACTTTTGCGGTCACCCACACAACGTGTCGCAAGTAATCGGGTTTATCGTCAGGGGCACGGTCCATGCAATCAAGCGAGGCCGAAACCCTGTTCCTTTCGTCTTCACCCTTGAAGGCACACGCAACCCACTCACCTCTTTCGTCCACACAAACGGCGATACGAACATCTACTGTCTTCATGTCTCACCTTCCATCGTCTGTTGGATGTAGTCCCCATAGGCCCGACCCTTACCCAAGACCTCCATCACAGACCGGGGGTCTATCCGCTCAAGGTGCAAGTCATGCCTGCCAGTCAAGCCCTTACCTATAGAGACGTTGTGACAAAGCACCTGATGATCTGTCTGGGTACCTGAATACCACTTGCCCATGATCCAGACCTTCCACCACAAGGTCCCCCGAAGGACTCTGGAGCCGTTGTGGGGTGATACGTCAAAAGACTCCAAGCGAAAGACCTGAGTGGGGATCATATCCAGCCCCTCGGCTTGGCCGGTAAGCTGATACACCGCACCTAGCTCTAGCTGGCCTTCAGTTGTCGGAGTTACGCGATCCATCAACGATCTTCTCAGCTAAAGAGAGTAATGGTCTGCTGGGGCAGTAGGACTGGTGGACGTAATGCCTCTTCCACATATCATCCACGTAGGCAAAGTTCACCACGATTTGCCCCTTCAGCTTGCGGGGCCTGTGGACGTAGCCGCGCCTCCTCTGGCCTTGAGCATGGCATCGGCAATGGCATAGGCATGTTCAGCTATGGTCTGCGGCATTGAGTCCGACTCGGCCACGTCGTCAGAAGCATCCAGACCCAAAGCCGCCATGGCGAACCGATCCCTTAACTCCTCTGTCGGAGGCGTTTCTCGCACAGGCATCCCGCAAACCGTGCATTTGTCACGATCTGGATAGTTCATCGACAAGCATCCCCGACACTGCCACGCGCCTTGAATGTCGTTATGGGCACGGATCCAAGTTTCAGCCATCATTCCTCCGGAACTGGGGGTAAGTCCTTCAGAGCAGGATACTGCCTACGAGCCTGAACGTGCTTCGCATCGTCGTCAAGGACCAGATTCGCTACCTGATCCTCCAACACATCTAAACGCTTTAACACACGGTCGAACTTGGATACCTCGGGATTGCCCACCTCGCGCTCCATCAACCCACGAACCCAAACTCCTACCCGTATCTCCTGAGACTCACAAGTCTGTCGGACAGCGGCGGACAACTCGTCAGACATCCGTATTGAAATCCTATTCATGGGACCCAATATATAGCTGTCTGACGGTGTCTGTCAAGGTGTCTGACAAGTCCTACTGATGCTGCTTATTGAGGAGGCTCCTTACCGTCGTGACGATACTTTACCCCACCCCTCCGAAAACCCCTGCCAGAGTCGTTTACCTGTGTCCGCCTACGACGCAACCAACGTAACCTCAACCTGTCTACCTCGTCCTCAGGGACCTCATACTGACCATCCACCATACGGCCTATCCTACCTGCACCCGCCTCTCCCCTTAACCAGTGTAAGTCTATGCCAGACCTATTACTTACCTCGCGGAGACTCAGGGTAGGAGTTCGGGGATTAGGGTCCCCACATTTGAGCCTGCCTAAGAAGCCCCCCACCCCAAAGGGGGGCGAGGCCCCCCGAGGTCCGAGGTCCTCAGGCGGAGGACTCCCCTCAACCTCTTCCTCGGTCCTCACCTCAAGTCCTCCTCAGGTCCTCAGGCCGAGGACTTGCCACGTCCTCAGAGCCTCGGTCCTCAGGCGGGAGCAAGGTCGAGGATGGGAGCAAGGTTGAGGACGGGAGGTCGAGGTCAACCCTCCCCTCGGCTCTCGGTCTCAACTTACCCGGTCTCTTGTTCTTGTCTAGTTGCTTGTGTTGGCTCAACTCTCCGGCTCCCGGACCCGGCTCAGGCCGGACCTCTCCCCTTGAACATAATAGCACCACTGCACACTTGTCTACTTGTCTTTGTGGTATCACTTTGTTCCTCCCTTTCTGGCTCAACCCAAAAGAGATAAAAACCCCCACAAACGGATAAGTTTCGAACCTCAGAAACCGTTGTAACTTCAATAAAAACAATACCTGCACATTTGTGCCGAAAACGGCGATCGGCACTCTCCCCGAGTCAATACCCGTCCGGACCTCGGTACGCGTCACAAGCCGTTATAGAGCTTTCTGGCGCTATGCCCTTTTGTGCAGGTATTTTGAACTTGGTATCACGCTTTTTTGGCTCGGTTGCGGCTCCCGTCCCGCCGTCTCAACCCGTCCCGCGTCCCTATCCGGCTCGGTTGCTCTAGTCTCCCGCTTTTGACTCTGGCTCGGCTCTCAACCCCTCCGTCCGGCTCTATAATGACTAGGCGCACACACAAACCGCTTGACACGCCTTCAGAGCTTTCCTACATTCACCTATACCGGGACTTACCCCGGCACACACTACCCTCTGAGGGAGGTTAGCAACATGTGCAATCACAAGCCAGTCCTGCCTGTAAAGTCCGAGATTATCTCTGACGTACTTTCCGAGATTGTCAGGGAAGCCGCCAAGCGGCTCAACCTGCCCGTTGTCGAGATTGAGGCGGTTACACCTACCCGCTACCTGAGGACGGATACATTTTATCGGCTCGGGCGCGAGGTTCGCGTTCACTTGTGCGCGGCTCGCGGAGTCACTTACGCCGTCCACTCGGACGGCTATTTCTCACTGTCAAACCTCGAGGGAGGTTCAAATGATTAGCGTTGGGGTCCTTATTATTTGGTTACTCGGTCTTATCACGGGCGCGGTTGTTGGCGCTTTCATAGCTCACGAGGTAGCCGCCAAGCGGCGGGACTCGACGACGGTCGAGGTGCACGAGCAAACACACAAGGCGGTACTGGCTCGCCAAATAGCGGACAGGTACACCACGAGCGCGGTCCGCGCTTGTGAGGACCTCACAAGCCGTCCGGTCCTGTCTTTTGACCTGTCCCGCCTCAACCGCGTACGGGCCTCAATCGGCCTATCTCCACTCACCTCTGAGGGAGGTTGTTGATATGTTCGACCTGAAATGGTATCGCAAGCTCGTGTACGGACAAGAGACCTCGTATCTCGTGGCCCATGAACAGGCGAGGGAGCGAGCCGCTATCTGTCAATTGACGGGCCGCAAGTCTCTCACTGTCTCAGACCGAGAGGCTCTTGAGGCTCTCGGTTTCACGTTCACTGAGGTTTCGGCTTTCAATTTGGAGGACAAGTAATGACACTCAACCCGTCTCAACTTCTTACTCTGTTGTCCTCGGCTTTTTTGGCTCGGCTCCCTGTCCTCATCACGGGCGCGCCGGGTATCGGGAAGTCGGACGTAGTCGATCAGGCTCGGATAGCCGCCAACGCGGACCTCATCTTATCTCATCCGGCGGTTGAGGACCCGACGGACGCCAAGGGTTTTCCGTGGCCAAAGGACGGCGGAGAGGAAGCAACCTTCCTCCCCTTTGGTGCGTTGGCAAAAGCTCTACAGGCTACCCGCCTGACCGTCTGGTTTGTAGATGACCTCGGACAAGCGTCTCCCGCCGTACAAGCCGCCTATATGCAATTATTCCTGGCTCGGAGAGTCAACGGGCATATCCTCCCCGATTGCGTCGTATTTGTCGCGGCTACAAACCGCCGGACAGATAGGGCGGGAGTCTCGGGCATTTTGGAGCCTGTAAAATCTCGGTTTGCTACTATCGTTGAGCTTGAGCCGGACGTTGACCAGTGGTGCCAGTGGGCACTATCTAGCGGCGTCTCCCCTATGACCGTGGCTTTCATTCGTTTCCGTCCCGAGCTATTGTCCGCTTTTGAACCGTCCGCCGATCTCGTTAACTCTCCCTCTCCCCGTACCGTTGTCCACGCAGACCGGATACTTTCCCTCGGTCTCCCTGAGGACGTACAGGCCGCCGCTCTCGCGGGTGCGGCGGGAGAGGGGTGGGCAGCCGAGCGGCTCGGGTTTGAGCGGCTCTACAAGTCTCTCCCGAGCCGAGACGCCATCCTACTCAACCCGGCGGCGGCGGCTATACCCTCGGACCCGTCCGCTCTATACGCGGTTGCTACTATGCTCGGAGCCGCCGCAAACCCTCAGAATATCGGACGGATTGCTACTTACTGCGGGAGGTTGCTTGACGCGGCTCATGGGGAGTTCGCCGTCCTCACTATCCGAGACGCCATCCGGCGGGACCCGTCAATCTGTCAGACTCCCGACTTTGTTAATCTCGTTTCCACTCCCCTCGGTTCTCTTATCTCTGGAGATTTCTCGTGACTAACTTAAGCTCGATTCACTCCCGCGCCATGCTCGTAAAGCTCAGCATCTCGACGTGGACGGCTCGCCGTTTCGACAAAATGATCACACAAGAGGTCAACGCCAGTCACGGCGCGGACTCGGACGCTGGACGGTACAACAAACACTTGCTGGCCGGGGAGAGCTTTAAGGCGGTCGGTAAAATCGCCTCAGAGACTCGGACGCTCCACTACGCCAATACGTTGGCGTGGACGGATGAAGGGTGGCGGTTGCTTCCAACGTCCAATTGGACCGCGTACACTGACTTGACACGCAACCTCCGGACTCGGTTCAACTCCGCTCTCGACGCCTTTGTGGCGGACTATCCGGCTCTTAAAGATATGGCGCGGACCCGGCTCAACGGTATGTACCAAGAGTCGGACTATCCGGCTCCCCATGAAATGACGAATAAGTTTGCTTTTTCGGTTGACTTCGCGCCCGTCCCAGCGTCCGGAGACTTCCGAGTTGACCTCCCTCAAGCTCAACTCGACGTAGTCGAGGCTTCCGTGCAGGATCGGGTCCAGGTAGCAACCGCCGAGGCTATGCGGGACGTGTGGGACCGTCTATACGAAACGGTCAAACATATGCGGGACCGTCTCTCGGACCCGAAAGCTATTTTTCGGGACTCGTTAATAGGCAACGCCAGAGAGTTGACCGAGCTTTTGACGCGGCTCAACGTAACGGCGGACCCGGACCTTGAGCGGATGAGGGTAGCCGTCCGAGACGGGTTGACTCAGTTTGACGCGCAGACTCTCCGGACGGATGAGGTTACGCGGCTCCAGACGGCGCAAGAGGCGGACTCTATCCTTTCCGCCATGGCGTCCGCCTTTCCGGGGAGGTCGTAACGTGGACGCTCTTAAGCGTGTCTCCGCCGCTCGTACGGCTATGCTACTTGAAGACGCTCTCTCTTTTTTCGGGACGCTCTCCCTCCGTCTCAAGCTCAAGCCGGATGACTCCGCCGCAACCGCGTGGACGGATGGCGTGTCAATCGGTTTCAATCCTCAGTTTATTGACGGACTGACTCAACCCGAGGTCCTCGGGACCGTGGCACATGAGGTCCTCCACTGTAGCAACGCGCACCCGTGGCGGAGGGACGGACGGGACCCGCGCCAGTGGAACGAGGCTTGTGACTATGCTATAAATGGCGTACTACTTGCGGCGGGTTTCACTCTCCCCGAGGGTTGCCTACATAATCCCGAGTGGGACGGAAAGGCGGCGGAGTGGGTTTACGATAGATTGACTCCGCCGCCGCCTGAGGACTCCGAGGGAGAGCCTGAGGACGGAGACGGGTCCGAGGACGGGTCCGAGGACTCGGACGGCTCAGAGTCCGGCTCTGAGCCTGAGGACGGGACCGAGGACGGAGACGGGTCCGGAGACGGGTCCGGAGACGCGGACGGAGACGCGGACGCGGACCCGGTGCCCGGAGAGGTCCGAGACGCGCCAGAGGATGAGGGAGAGCCAACAGAGGCGGAGTGGAAGCAAGCAACGCGGGAAGCGGCTACGATAGCGGCGGGTAGCATGGAGGGAGACTTGGAACGCCACGTTGAGAGAGCAACCGAGACGCGGGTTGACTGGCGGAGTGTGTTACGGCGGTTTATCTCGGAGACGGCCACGGCGGATTATACGTGGACCCGTCCCAACTCTCGGTATATAGCGGCGGGTATGTTTCTCCCGTCTCTGCGCTCCGAGGCTCTGCCACCTATCGTTATCGCAATTGACACGTCCGGTTCAATTGACCGGGTTGCTCTGGCTCAATTCGCGGCGGAAATTGACTCCGTTATTTCTGAAGTCAACCCTCTCCGGGTCCACGTAATGAGTTGTGACACGGCTGTACGGTCCTCGGAGACCTTTGAACAAGGGGAGCCGGTCAACATAACTCCGAGGGGCGGCGGCGGAACGGACTTCCGTCCGCTGTTCACCGAGGTTGAGAGCCTCGGAGAGCCGCCCTGTTGCGTTATCTATTTGACGGACCTATACGGACCTTTCCCCGAGGTTGAGCCTGAGGTGCCCGTGCTGTGGGCCTGTACGTCCCGAGAGGTTGCACCCTTTGGTGAAACCGTCCGGCTTGAGTCCTGACAACCCGCCGCCGCCTGAGGTCCTCGGGCGGCGGCTCAACTATGTACTGAGGGAGACGCCATGCGCGTATTAAAAGACTGGCTCGGGTGGTTATGTTGTGAGTCCGCTTTTGCGTTGTTTGACCGAGGACGGGAGAGGGTAGGCAATCCGCTCTACCGGCTCGGTTGCTGGCTCTACGCATAGCGCCAACAGTAACGCGACAATAACACATAGAGGGAGGTAGGATGGCGGACTATATACGGCTCGGCTCAGATACAGAGGCGGAGGACGTGGCGCGGCTACGGTCCCGGCTCAACGATGAGGTTGTCTTTGTGGTCGAGACCGTCCGGGGAGAGTACTTCGCCGTCTCGGGTCCGGAGACGGACGGACTGGCGGGAGCCTACTATATCCTCGGGCAATACAGGAACGGGTCCCGCCAAGGTCCCAGAGGTCCCAAGGTTTGGGTTGATACGTTATAGTGAGAGGGGTATATATATGAAATTGGCAACGTACGAAAGTCTCGGAGAGGCGGAAAAGGCGGCTCGGCTACGGTCAAACCTAGACCGAAACATACTGATATACGTTTGTGAGTGGTCAACCTCCGCGTCGATATGGCAAAAGGGGAGGATGTTTACCGCTTGCCAGAGAAAGGAAACAAAGGGGGTACCGGGGAGCTTTAGGGCATTGACGGCATACCAAGCGGGGGAGTGGACGCTCCGGCAGATCCCCACTCAGTGGGGTACGATTGCGAGACCGGGGAGCTTTTGCGGGACGGGCATAGTGGAGGCCGGGTAATAAGGGACGGAAAGATAGGCGAGTCCATTGGACAAAAGGTATCATCCTAACGCATATTAGCACCTATACAGGAAAGGAGGAAAGGTGGACGGGCTGACTCGTGAGGAGAGGTTGACAGTAAACGACCCGAGGATATGCGCGGCTTGTGGCACAAGAGGCCATCGCATATCAACACGTCGAGAGGTGAATGGGGTACACCGGAGAAGGGAGTGCATTAACCCCGAGTGCCGCTGGCGTTGGACTACGATTGAGCTTGACCTTGATAGGGTCAAGGCTGTAGTGGCGCTGGAGAAGGCTTTTACAGAGGTATCTGAGGCTCTGGTGGAAAAGAGTCCGCTGGGGATGAAGTTTAGGGACACGCTCAAAGCCAAGAGAGAGGATAGCAATGCAGTGGAAACGCCAGCCGAGTGACGGAGAAGAAGGGGCCTCCGAGGAAAAGGTTCCGGAGGAGGAACTAAGGCCGGAAACCCATGTACCCTCAATGGCTCCTGAGGTAGTGGTAGAAAACCTTGCCGTGCCTATCGTCGTCCTCACCACAAGGGACTATTACATACTCGCCGCTATGCAGGGAGTGCTTGCCACGAAAGCGAACCTCTCACCCGAGGAACTGAGAACACGTTGTGAGAAGATCGCAGACGAGTTTCTAGGATGAGTGAACGCCCGAGTGCTGACCCTGAGTGCATGTTGTGCGCTGGAACAGGGAGGCTGGAACCACAGCAGTCGAGAGGGATAGCGAAGGAAGGGCCGTGCCTGTGTGTCGCCGTAGCCGAGCAAGAACGGCAGAGGCTGGCAGATAGGGATATGTGGAAAGCTCTTGTCAAAGAGGCCGTGCTTGAGGCTTTCCACGAAGTCGCAAAGGAATAGGAACCAGAGGGAGGTACGTTGTGACGTTGAAACGTCTTGTGGTATTAACGGATGCCGAGATAAATGCTCTGAGATTCGCTCTCCACAACACGTATATGTCTGTGACCTCAGCGACGGAGTCTTCTGGGGGATCTGCGACTGCGACAGTCGCGACATCTGCGACAGTTCCGGCTCCAGAGCGTCCACCTGTCGCGACTGTCGCAGGTGTCGCAGTCGCAACCCTGGCAAGTCCGCCGTTCTTGATCAAGGAGGAAGATGCTCCGGGGTGGAGGCCAGCGAGAAGCGCAGCGAGAAGCGCGGAGATTAAGCTGCGAGAAGCAGCCCCTACGCTGACTGCCGCAGAGAGTGCCGTCCTGTCAGACCTCACAGCAAGGGGCGAGATTCAGTGGGAAGTAGGAGGACCGCCCCACCACAGCAACTGGAATACGTGGAAAAGGTGTTGTG
>Ga0080013_1002170_pt1 | contig 23800 bp, 52 predicted proteins | sample ETNvirenome_6_85_FD_69236 | JGI IMG/M metagenome (GOLD analysis project Ga0080013, IMG submission 69236) | Marine viral communities from the Pacific Ocean - ETNP_6_85 (SPADES assembly) (version 2) | ecosystem: Environmental > Aquatic > Marine > Oceanic | place: Pacific Ocean | collected 2013-06-19
GCTATAATATCGCCTCGCTTCAATTTGTCAGTTTCAACCTTCACTTTCTCCATCAAACGATTCTCCAGCTTGGACGGACAACATTAGCCGTCGCCATTCTCCAGGTTCCTCCAACGTTTTGCTGTCCCCATGTCGATTCACAAGAGAACAATATCACGCCTTCTAAGTACGTTTTGCCAGCCTTCGTTATTATCACCCTCAAAACTTCTCTTTCGACAAGGGCGCCCGAAAGGCGGGCGGAAGCGTAGTTACAAGCTATAATATCACCAGCCTTCAATTGGTCAAGTTTAACCTTCATTTTCACTCCTCTCGTAGATTCGCCAGTATACAACGGTATCATCGCGGACACCTTTTTTATTGCGCTGTATCTCGAAAGTGCAGGTTTCCCCTGGACTTTTGTTATCACTATCCGTCTTCAATAATATGCATACAAACTCGTATTTCGAGCGGTACTTGATTCCATTGTATCTAACTTCTCTTTCGCGGTACTCGACCAAAAGCTGCCTTGTATGCTCATAACCGGCGTCGTCACCATTGAAGAGGATGTAACTGATAATATCACCGACCTTCAATTTGCTAGGTACAACCACGTCTTTCGTCGTCCAATCAATTTCTTCCATCAGACGATTCTCCACCTTGTAACCATCATATCGTCGGACCAGAAAGTGTAGTTATCCCCTACCTTAAAGTCAGTTCGTACAGAACTGAACAATACCACAGTTTTAAGCAGGGTTATCCCCTTATCAATCCATTTTTTATGGTCCTTTTCATTCTTCAAAATAAGCACCCTGAAACCTTCACTATGATAGACCGTGGGATGGTACGCGATAATATCACCAGCCTTCAATTTGCTAGGTTCAACGCCGAGTTTCACCTGCTTGGTTTTGTGGTATGTAACTTTATTTTCCATCAGAGGATTCTCCAGTTCTTTCCTATCATTTTGGCACGACGGAAAGTCCAGGTATCTCCTGGCTTTTTATCGCCTGGGTTAAAACAATATCGTTCAGGGCGACGGAACAATATCACAGTTTTAACCCAGCCTATCGAGCAATCGACGATAAGGAAGCGCAGACGCTCTTTATCGGTATCCACGATACTTCCGTTCAAAACAACAATATCGCCGCGCTTCAATAACGCAGCATCTTCCTGGGTTGTCCAGCCGTTCACCATCAGGCCATTCTCCACTTTGCACCTACCAAACCCTCGCGGCTGAGATGGTAGGTATCTCCTGCTGTTTGGCTTACGTTTTCTCCTCCGAACAAAACGATAGTTTCAATGGTGCTATATCGCATCTTCGTGATAATGAGCCTATGAAGCTCTCTTTCGTGGCGTCGAGCATTGGGTAAAGCCGATGTGACGAAAACGGTGTAAACACTTATAATATCACCGGCCTTCAAATTGTCCACTTTGTCCCTGGACTTTAAGCGTTCCTTCATCCTCATCGGATGCTCCATTGTATGCTTTTGCCCTCGAATAATTCGTCCTCGGTGATAGTCAAGGTTTCCCCTGGCTTTACAGTGAAGTGACAATTGGTTGGGTATTCATTCCCGTAGATGGTATACAAGGTATAAACTGTATTACCCGTCGTAGGAAAAATTTTGGCGTTCAAAACTACATAATCACCGACAAAGCCCGTCGCCCGCGAATGTTCGCGCACGAGGTCGCCCGGTTTAAGAGTTTGAACGCCAGGAATGAAGTCACCTGATATGGAAGTTATAACCATGCTTATGCTCTGGTTGAAAGTTGGGGTTGAAAAGGGTTTATTCGGTCGCAATGAGAAAGCCCAGCAAAACTACGCTTAACGCGAGTACTGCTAAAGTCACTTTAATCCTCCTCTTTCGGTAAGTTGTATTGTGGATAGATGAAAACGTAGGTTTGACCCATGTAATCCCTCGGCAAGATGTTCACTTTGAAACTGGCTTTTTTGCTGCATGATGCCTCCAGCCAATTAAGCAGGTTCTTCCTACTTACTTTAATGTTGTTGGTAAGCGCGGGACAACCGGCCATAAGGACAGGCAGGAAAAAGTTAGTTTTGCGCTGCCTTTTCACGAATCCCGTAAGCAGCTCCTTGTTTTCCAAGTTTAATTCTCTTCTTTCGGCGGGTGCCATATTATCTCCTTCTAAACTTCTTTATGCTTTGATCAATATATTGGCAACTGTGTGCCAGTTAATGTGCTTGTGAACTGGCTTATCATCGAGCCGAATAAGGTTGCTGTAACCTCGACTTTTCAGCTTGCGATTTATCCAGTTTCTAACATAGGTTACGTTGGTTGTTTTCCAATTGTCCGAAAATGCTGGGTGTGCGTTCAGCGCCTCGACCATATGCTCCCTTGTAGGCTGCTTTTGCCAGAGTTCGGTGAACAGTAGGATTTCTTTTTCGTTCCAATAACTTCCCATTCCCATGATTATCTCCTTCTAAACTTCTTTTGCGAAGTCGGACCATTTGTGAGGTTTACCCTGGAGTTTGCGCTGGAGCATGGTTTTCATGCCCAAAGCACGATAACCAGTGAGCGGGGCCAAAAGCCAGATTGCTCCTGTCATTTGCTCGGGTGTTGCATCGGGTTTAAGTGCGGCTTTGGCCTTGGCGAAAGCGGCCTTTCTATCTTGGATTTGCTGCGGTGTCATTGTTTGGGTGTTCCTTTTGAACGAGGGGTGAAAGGTAAGGTTTTAAGTTGGTTTTCGAGTGTGTCCATGAAGTCCTCTGTGTTGAGCTTCTCAAAACGTAGTTTGCTCCTGTATTCTGGGTCATCGACGCACATGAGCAACTCGTCAATGCCCGAAAGATAGGCTTCAAAGGAGATAATCTGCGTCTGCAATAGCTCCCTTTCGGTGGGGACTCTCACGGGTACGGGAGAAACCACCTTGATAAGCGACTTTTGGGGATTTGCCCAAGGATTGCTCGATTGTAGGCCGCGATAGTACATAACCAAGCCGAGGACGAAAATAGCCATTGTAACTAACAAAAGGCCGAGGTCGAATAAGATAGGTTGAAACTCCATTATTCTCCACACTCCACTGGATGGGTCCAGTTGAAACACTGCCACTCGCTGATATCGCCGTCTTCACGGAGCATATCGGCGTAGTCGCTGAAAGACTCGGAGCGAGCGACATAATCAGGCTCTCCATCTTTCTCGAATTGTTCGGTTATAACCGGCAATATGCTCTGCTGCCATCCATAAATGGCTTGCTCGCGGGTAATGACGGTTGGAAGGGAAGAATCCCAAGATTGTTTGACGGTTGATTGTCCCATATTAAACTCCTGTTTCGATGGGGTGAGAAAGTAAGATATCAAGTAGGTTTCTGCGCTCTGCGATAAGCGCCTTTAATTCTGCCTTATGGCCTTCGCGAATGTCCCCTTCGGAGGCGCGATATGCGCGGCTGACTTGTAGGCTTTCTTCCTTGATAGTTTCGAGAGCCTTGAGAGTCTCGGAGAAAGCCATGGAACCGATGACGCTGATTGAGAAGGTATAAGCTCGCATTTGAGCCGCTTCAAAGGGTGTGAGTGGGGTGCGTGATTGCATAGGTTAAAGCTCCTTTATAAGCCGAGGGCTGCGCCAATGAGGAAAATGCAGTATAAACCTGCGAAATAGGCCAGTAGGCCAAGGGTGTCGATGATGTGCGTGAAAGTCAAGTTTAATCCTGGCTTTTGAAGGGTTTGGGGTTCATGCCAGCGGCTACGCGACGGAAATTGCGGAGATGGTGCATAGCAAGCCGAATATCGGGATGCTCGCCATTACGCACTTGCAAGTTACGCAATAGCCACGACACGTTGGTCGGGGTGATATCCTGCCTTGAAGCTGGAATATCCATGGTTGCGAGAATGTCGGAGAGAGAAGGCAAGGTTAAAACTCCAGTATGAGTGTGAGGTGAAAGTTAAGGTTGAAAGGGTGTTTTGATCGGTGGGGGCGCGACTTCCCATAATTACGCGCTTATATAAATGTCATCGACGATGAATCCTCCATAATGGGGGTTGAAACTCTTATATGCCTAGTTGATGCCGTCGCGGGTCCAGCGATATTTGCTGTCGGGAACAATCTGCTCCAAAACGGCGGTTGAACCTCCGTTTACGTGAGACTCGCTGGAAATCCAGTTCCAACCTGCGCTTTCCTGCGATTCGATGGCTTCGAGGAAAGCCAGTTCGCAAGGGAATTGTAAGGTGGACGCGGTGAAACCGTTGACGATAAGGGTGATATAGAATAGCATAGTTAGAAACTCCGTTATGGGCGGGTGACGCGCAGAGCGAGAACGTCGCTTATGGGTCGGGTGAAAGTGAAGGGAAGAACTCGATTCATACTAGTATTATACAGGTTCTAGCGTGCGAAGTACAGAGTTTAATTGTCAAGAGTATGTCAAGGGCGAAAGATAAACTTCTCCCTGGCTTTTCGAGCGGTGAGAAAAGTTATAGTTGCCATTTTAAGGGTCTGAAAAAAGTTATAGTTGCGCGTTTGACGTTAATCGGGGATAACCCAGGTTTAACGTGCATTATTGACAACCTGAAATGATCGGCATTGGTCCTTGCCAAATATGTAATGGATTAAACCCCGCTCCAAAGAGTCATATCGCTCGTAAAGATTATACAGTTGGAAACTCCGATTTGGAGCCCACCGATCGGGATTGAGCGATTGTTGCGGTGAAAACTCCTCTTTCACCAAGAGCCACAGGGAGTAAGTTTTCTCTTTGCCATTGTGCCCGTTGTAACTTAATAACTGGCCGACGTGTAATTGTTCAAGTTGTAACAATGTTTTCCTCAATTTGAATCCAACTGCTATCGCTGTCGAAAACGTAGGTTGAACCTACTTTATATTCATGATTCGATTGTATGCAATAAAGCGTCATTATCGGTGTATTGATGAAAAGGGGCCTTGAATCTACTCTTACGCAGATAAAGCGGGTGTCGCCATAACAGGCTTTGACGATATCTCCAGGTTTAACCTCCAATATCGACCTCTCGCCAATAAATAGATTCAGCGTCAGCGCCGGTAGGGTAGTTTCCAGGGTTACTATCGATGTCCTTCGAGATATGCACCTTCAAACCTGGCTTCTGGTCACCATTCATATTGGTCACGTCAAACAGGCATGCGGCGATAACGTAGGATTTACCTGACAAGTCCGTGGTTTCATCGTTGGTCACGATAATGTAGGAAGAAAGCCAATTATCCTTGAAGCCTTCTCGGTCATCTTTCTCATATTCATTCAGGATATTCCCAGGTTTGAACTGCATTTTTAGAGCCTTTGCTGATTATCTCGTAGTAATCTGATTTATTGAGTATCCAAACTGTTGTGGTTTGACCTTGCTTTGCGTAGGTTCGCCCAGAATATAGGACGAAAGCCCGGAATCCGACGCCCTCGCCTCGACTGAACGAAGGTACAGTTTCAACCTCCGTTATTTCCAAGAGGATATAAATGGAGTCTGTACGCAGATAATGAACGAGGTCGCCAACTTCGTATAACACACTTTCAACCTCCACTATTACTAGGTAGGGAGGCGAAAGGTCAAGCTACGATTTTATACAGTTTGAAACTCCTCTTTATCTACCTCGTCCAAAAGGCAGTAGAATTGCTCGAAACTCTGGGACCAGTCCAAAGTGGGCCTTGTTCCTTGGTTACAAGCCGATGAGGATTGAAGTGTATAGAGCTGGAAACGGTCTAAGCCTGATTTGCCGCTTGTAACCTCCAATATGATAAAGATGTCGCCGCTTGGCTTGTGGCGAATAATATCGCCTTTCTGAAATGCCACGTTAAACCCTCACAATGCCAGCGGCCCACGATAAGGCAGTGGCAATCTGGTTTCTTAGCCAGTCGATTAAACCGGGGTTGTCGGCTAACAATGCGGCGATAAACAATATGCCACATGCAACCAGGATTATTTCAATTATTCTCATTGTCTACTTTCCTCCAGGCTTTTTGCCAGAGTGGGATGTTATGGTCGGTTAAACCTACTAGATGGGGGCATCGCTCAAAATACAGCGAGTATATAGTGTAGTGGGGCATTTCGCGCCATATACCTCGGATAGTGAAGGTCGGGTGCATCTCTTTTTTTAGTATGAGGCAACGACGCATACCATCCTTTGTAACTACAATATCGCCAGGTTCCACATCGAGAGGCTCAAGGTTTTGGCGCAGTGACTCATTCATCAGCTTGAAACTCCTTTTTCCACTGGACACTGCGGTCATCGGTATTGAGCTTCACAGCGTTATAGGAGATACCCAAGGTTGAACCTACTATATCGCTCAATTCGTCCCACGGATATGCTGTTTCATCATCATCGTGGAGGATAAGCGCCTTGAAACCTAGACTTTCGATCATCGAGTTCTTAACCAGGGGCACCGTGATATTGGTGCTTAAAACTAGGTAAGTAGTCGAGCCGTTAGGGTAGCTTTCACGTAGGATATCGCCTGGACGTATCTTCAGACGGTTTTCTGGGTGATAGTTCACTTTGTAACTCTCCAATGCTGCGGGTCGATTGTCAGGTTTGTACGGGTGTTTATCGCGTCCGGCCACGTTGTATCGCGCATGACGAATAGCTTGAGCCGCATAATGCCGCTTCTACGGGCCATTTCAGTCACCGGGTCATGAATCTCAATTATGACGCCTTCAACCTCCATTATCTGCGAGGAGATATGATCGCCTACCTTAAATACCACTTTGAACCTCCGATATCTCCCTATTTAATACCTGGCATGCCATCGGTGCACCGAAAAGCCAGTTTTCAAGCCGACCTTTAGCCCAATCGGGATGGTAAAAAACACAGATTCTAGCTACGTTTTCGTCAAGCTCCAAAACTATCGCCTTGTAACCATAATTATGCGTGATTAAATCACCTACTTGGAAATTCATAAGGTTAAAACTCCAAAATCCCTGGACACCGCTGGCCTACCTGTTTTGTCGGCTGCGGCGTCCAGGGATTACCCAGTTTGTTACTCGTCAATCGCGATGATTCGCTCATTTGTCTGGAAGTAGGGGCGTTCTGCACATGCCTTCGTTGTCATCCACATGCGCTGACACTTGCTCGAAACCGGCTTAGGAGCCTCCATATCAGTCAGTACAATGTGACCATCGAAATTTTGCTCATTTACCCACTTCGTTGGGGCATTAAAGCAGGTTCCACCGTACCTATAGCGGGTTTTACTGTGTCGCTCGCCCTTTTTCCAGACGTGGATGTGTTCCGCGACTACTTCAGTATCAAAGGGGACAATCGTGAAATCGGCCAAAACAGCCAGCTTCTCAAGCTCGTTATAGAAGGTTGCAAGCATACTATCGGAGACGCTGCCGGATTGGTCGATTGAAACTGCAATTTTCGCCTGTCGATTTGGCTTCCTTCCAGGGTGAATATAAGCGTATCGACGATTAAGCCGTTTGATAGTGGATGTTCGGTCGCATCGTTGAGATTGCTTGACGAAACTACGCAATATCGAACGCCAGTTGACTTTCGGCGTTATAACTTCCTTAATCTCACGTCGCATCCCAGCCGAGACGCTGCCGAAACCCTTGGAAGAAGCCTCGATATAAGCCTCCTTGATAGCTTCCTTTATACGTTCTTCTGCGATAGTGCGTTCCGTTTCGTCGCCCTCACCCCAATCGGAATGATCATCGAAACCGTTGCTAGAAGGGTCAGATTGACCGCTTCCAGGCTCGCCAGCGCCTTCTCCGCGTCCTTGTCCATCTTCGTCGCCGGACTCGTCAGAAGGGCTGTCAGAGCCTTCAGAATCGCCGTTTCCATCTTGCTTTTCGTCGCCCTCGCCTTCGTCGCCCTGGTCGCCTGATTCGTCGCTATCTTCCATGTCTTTGAGCAGTTTCATGTACTCCTCGCTCGAAAGGTTAGGTGCAAACTTCTCAAAGGGGCCGACGGTCGGAAACAGTGCTTCTTCGGGCAGAATCGTATCAACGAGTTTCCAGCCTGACGGAGTATCGGCGTTTGAACTCCACTTTGACAGTTCCGAGTTTATCGCCAAGTCGGTCGCAAAATTCCAACGCTTGGTCATCTTGCCCGACGGTAATCGGCTTGTAACGTGCAATAACACGATGTGCCAGAACTCGTGCAAAAGTATACCTTTGATAAATTTTTCGTCGCGTGCAGCGATTTTAGCAAAGAAGTCTGGGTTATAAAGCAGTTCAAACCTGCCTTTTTCTTTATTGAGCATCACGCCAGCCGTGGGAATGGCCTTTGAAGCTCGCTTTTCGAGCTTGCGTGAAAGCGCCGCGAAAAAAGGTTCGTCGCGTAGCACATTGACAATGTAATTATCAAGGTTGAAAGGGGGATTTGGGGTTTTAGTTGGCATGGGTGCTCCGATAAGTAGAGGTAAAGCGCGACAATGTAACTACATTATACAGGAAAAAGCCTGTAAAGTCAATAGTTAAGTTGTCAAAAGATTGCAAATAGAAATATAGTACTTATAAAGAGGTAAATGGACGGGCACCCGATTGTGCCCGTCCGTCCATCACCATCACCGTTCCGATGTACCCTCGGAAAAGGGGCGGCAAACCAGTGTTATCACCCTCCCAGCAGCTTCAGAAACGCCTCGACCTTTCCTTGCTTTGCAAGCTCCTTATGAAAGTTCGAGCCATTCTGGGCTGAGATACTGGTATTTGCCCGCGTCAACGTAGTAAACAGTTTCATCCTGGCTTCTGCCGGAAGTGTATCAAAGTAAGTTACCAAGTGGGTAATCGCCGTCTCCTCAAGTGCAGTTTCAAAGCACTCTTTCGCGTCCATCTTCTCGATAAGAGCAACGTGGTCAACCAGGCCAAAATCCTTGGTTTTATCTATCATACCGCGAACGAGGATATCGTCGGGTGTAACTAGCCTTTCGTAGTTCTCAACATGGTCACGGAAGGATACCGCAGCTTCAAAGCCGACAAATCCGGTTGCGAGGAGAAAGAGCATTTGAAGGTCGCATTTCTCGTCATCGAGCATACCGACCTTTCCAAGCGCATTATCGAGGCGATGCCAAGAGCGACGTGAAGGGTAGACGATTCCCGGCTCGAAATCTCCCTTATGCTCCAAGTGCTCGTGATTGTGATTGATGAAGTCCCATGTTAGAGGATTAACCTCGGTTTTCGCCCAGTTGAGCCAGTCTTCGATAGAAGGCTCAATATCAAACGTAACCCAGCGGTCGAGTTCAGCAGGGTCCATATCGGCAACTTGATATTGTGCAGCATGAACGCCGCCATTCACCGCGCCGAAAACGACGGTTCCAGGGTGCAATTTCCAACCGTTGATTTGACGGCTATCGCCAAGTTGGAAAAACCCTTGTCGAACCTCGGTAGTTCCTCGGTCAATTTCATCGAGAAATAGCACTACAGGCTCGGTACATGCACGGATTAACCATGCAAACGGGCGAAGGCTCGCGGCGTCTTGGCCGTTGACCTTGATCATTTGCGGCGTTGGAAGCCCCAAAAGGTCGCCTTCAGTCATCTGTGAAGCGCGTTGCTCCACGACAGCAAGGGGCTTTTCGTCGCCTTGACGCAAACGGGTCTTGCCATTGTCGGCGTCCCAAGTGAGTTTTGCGGCGGACTGGTAGGCTACCCAGGATTTACCGACACCGTGGCGACCACGGATAAGGCAGGAATAAAGGTCGCTTTCGTCGCCTGTAAGGATAACAGGGACCATCGCGTCGAATTGGGCAAATGTGATTGAAATGCTCATTGTGTAGTTTTCTCCGAGAGAATGGGTGGGTGGGTGATGTAAAAACGTCGCTCAAAGATAAATAGGGGAAAAGCCCCAATTTGTAATTACATTATACAGGAAAAACAGAAGAAAGTCAATAGAAAAGTTGTAAAGTGAATGTCAAGCCCGGAAGGGTAGGAAGAACCGGGGAAATGCCCCGGCCTTCCATGATAGGCTAAGAGCCTATCGCACCCTGCCACGATTTGCGTTGTTTGTAAGCCTCTTTTACGCCGTCCTGACCGGAAACCCAGGAAGGAGGGGCATTTATAAATTCGCTTGGAACTGGAGTTACCAAGGTAGGATAGTAATAATCGCGATTGTTGTGTTGCCAACTGCCTTCTTGGGCGTTGCCATAACTCTCAACTGTATCTTTCGCGTGATAAGCAAGGTCCAAAGGGAGATATGAGGAGCGGGTTGTGCCATAACCAGTCTCGAAAACCATAGTAATGGGCTTTGTAACTAGGATATCCGCCTCGGTGCGCCAAGTTACAATATCATTCCAGTTTATCCGAGTTACAACCAAAGGCATCGCCGTTTTACCGTCAGCGGTCGTTATTGCGCCTTGTAAGGTAACAACCGCGCCGACGCCTAGACCCTGCTCTTTCAATCGAGCCAAAACGCCCTTTCGATAAGCCTTTTGAGCGACCACGGTTTCAGCAACGTGCTCCTTCAAAGTCGGGCATGTACGCCGAGTATGCCCGAGGGCTTCTTCGCAATACGAGCACTTGCGCTTTGTGGCGCTTCTACGCTGGCTTTGGGCCTCACGCTTCGAAAAGAAGTTTTTAGCGTAATAATCCTCGGGGTCTTTTTCGAGTCGTTCGCGCATTTCTTTCAAAAGCTGCATACAACCTCGCTTATTGTGACCTTTGTTATAACAGTGTGAGCATGTGACGGTGCCGTTCCAAGCCATTTTTCAGTTTTCTCCATAAATTAAGGGGTGTGACTCAATTTCTATATACATTATACACGTTTTAACGTCGATTGTCTATAGTAGAGTTGTCAAGTGATTGTCAAGAGGGGAAAGCCCGCGTTAAATGCTTACAATTCCCACGGAATTTATAGCCTGGACACGAACAATAAATATCGTCACGGGTTAAATCGCGTGTGACCGTGTAAGTATTGCCCTTTGAACCTGCAATTCTCACGCGCCGAATGTTTAATACAGGTTGTTCGTACACAATCCACTCGCCCATCGTTTCCCTGGTTGTGCCAGTTGGAACGCGGACAATGACGGAGCCCGCACAAGCGTAGGTTTTCCCGCTTGGATAGGTAACAATCGACGGGTTCATTTGCGCCTTGATAGGGAAGTTTGCATCGGGGTATTCGGCTCGTGGGTCATAGTCGGGCATTGGTTCTCCAGGGTGTAAGGGGTTTTTCTCGAACTATACGTGTATTATACACTATCTAGCGTCCAGAGTCCATAAGAAAGTTGTCAAGGGATTGTCAAGCAAAGTTATAAAGTTACAACCTGGGTTATCAGTCGCGTCCGCAGTTGCCCGCGTCGATATCTCCCGGCGCAATCCCATCGTGGATGGCGCACCAGACGGTCGGGTTCATAATGGAGGTTGCAACTTGCTTACCGCGCCCTACGTGTTGGGAAGTGGTCATGCTGTAAAAATGCCCACCGGGAGCCGTATAATCGAATATCACAGTATCGGAGCCGATTTTTCGGCCTATCTCCAAACGGTAGGACCAAAGTGATAAACCGTCAGTTTCCAGGGTGCCTTTGTGATTCTTGGCTTCCTTCCCTTGTTTCCAGTAAGTTATAACTTGGTCGTTTCGATATCGCTTTTCATACATATTTTATATTTCCTTATATTAAAGGTTTGAGGGTGTTATTTTAGGGTAAGAGTAATCTTTCATGGTTGTAAGCACGATATGCGTGAGGTTGATAAACTCGGTCCAACCTGTTAAATCGCCCCAACTGTCAACGCATTGTTTATCAGTTAGATCCTCGTCTATCGCCCATTCGCCTCGAAACTCGGCGGCGATGGATTCAGCAGCTTTGCCCGCTGTTTCCCACGAGTCGCACAAAACGAAGTCTGTACCGTGCTTATGCTGATATTCAACGAGAACGTGCCTTGTATCGTCGCTCATGTATTGCTCCAAAAGGTAGGAAGCACCTGGGTTTTAGCCCCGGTGCTTTTTCAGCCAGCGTTCTTCAATTTGAGAAGGGACCGCCTCGCCAAAAGGCAGGACGGAATACAGTTTTGCGCCGTTCGCGGCTGACTTGATAGGAAGGTCCGCCTTGATAACGAGACAGGGCTTGCCCTTCAAAGTCCGGTTTGCCTTGGCATTACTACGGACTACGACCAATGACCCAGGTTGAAACTTGGGTTCCGCGTTGTGGGCTTTGAACACCTTGGAAGCGTACTTATTCTCACACATCTTACGATAAGCCTTCTCCGAAGGGACATATCCCTCCTCGGTCAAAACGCGGGTTGCAAGGTCACCAAAATAAGGTGGGTTCGCTTGGTAATAGTGCGCCATAATCCTGGCTTTTTCGCGCATCTCGGAAGTGTAGTTTGCTTCCCAGTTTTCACGCTCCTTTTGCGCTTCGGGCGAATACCGAGCTTCCATGCGGGTAAACGCGGTTTCCTGTTTGGGCGTCAGTCCATTCCACTTTTTATAGTTAGAAAGCAGACTTTTGGCAAACGAGGCGTTACTGTCGGAAACGTCGGTTCTACCTGCAAAATCGGTCAATCGTTTTTCAAGGGTTGTCATATCGGTTAAACTCCAGTGTCAAAGTATACATACATTATACAGGAAAAATGGGCTCAAGTCAAGCCCTTAATTGTAAAGAGTGTGTCAAGCAGAAAAAGCCTGGTTTAACTTACCTTTTCAACGGGTGTGTGTGAAACCAGCCTGGACCGCAGTTATCGCCACGCACGAGGATAATCTCGGTCGAACCGTACTTTTTAAGCTCCTCGCGTGCATCCTTCGAGTGCCCATCGGTATTCATGGTTGAACGTAGCTTATCGGCGCGTATCTGAAACCAAGTTCCAACGCCGCCTTCGTAAAGGTCTTGACCATTGTCGTATTCAAACGCCTGATCTCGGTTAAGGTGAATTAACATAGTTTGCTCCATGTTTGTGTAAAATCGTTAATCATTTGCCCTCGGCTGAGAGTTAAGGTTGTTCCTACTATCTCGCTTATCCCAGGAATCGGCGTGTTAAGAGGATGTGTGCCGATGGTATACAAGGTATAAACTTGCTCTTGGCCATGACCTGTCCGATGCCAGCGGCGAATGGAGGATAGGACGATATAACGCGCAAGCTCCTGAGAAGGGTCGGATGGGTGCTTTAGAACTAGAATATCAGCGGGCTCGAAAAAGCCACCTGAAATGCTCATTGTTTGCTCCATCTTTCAAGGTCAATGATTTGTAGGGTTTTAACTGTATTTACAGCGTAAGCCTCTCTGAATGTATCGCTCTCGCAGCCATTTCGTGTGATATATAAGGTTATACGCCAATTTGTTACAGGCTCGTTATTTTCCCAGGGCTCTGGCATTATAACGGGCTTCATATTCAAGATTATACCTCGCATTTCGGTGCCTCCATCGGGGCGCGTGCTCACATTAAATCCATTTGTACTGATCAAATCGCCAGGTTTGAACTGGTTTTTCATGGGAAAACCTTTAGGTCACCAACCGAAAGTGTAAGTGTACGCCCACACAGGCCACTATTGTGCGGAGCGAAAAAGCAGTAGATAACTGCCTTATCATAATATGAATTGTGAGGTGTTTTTTCACGCGCCAAAAGAATCCCTCGAACGCCGTTCATGGGCTGGAAGATGATTTGTCCTATTTCAAACTCTTTTTTCATGGATTTATAATCTCCCACGTTCCCACGTCTTGCCCGAACATTTCGTATTCGGCCAAAGTGTACTTGTCCCCTGGCATAAGGCCCGGTCCTGATAGGTGGGAGTCAACGTACAATAAGATAGTTCTAAACTGCACTTCGGGCTCATCATACATTTCGGGATAATAGTCTTTTTCTTCGCGATCCAAAACGAGGTATCTTCCTATTTCAACGTACTCTTTCGGCCATTCCGAACAAATAGTATTCAGCCAATCTTTATGAACCAGTATATCTCCGCGTTTAATGCCCATTTTGGACCCTCCAATATGTAGGCCAGTCAAGTTGTTTTGCAGCGTCAAGAGCTACAATCCAGTTTTTATTGATAAAGCAGGTATCTCCTGGCTTATGCTTTACATCAGACGCGCTGTTATATAAACAGATACACAGCCAGCCGCGTTCACTTCCCGAGGTTTCAACTACAATATAAGAACACCACAAACGGTCAGGGTCATGGGCTGCATATTCACCAATGAGTTGTCCAGGTTCAACCGGCAATACTTGGTGGTCTACTTCCATAGTTCCATCCCATCGGCGTCAAGATACATTGTGCTCCCATAATGCCAGCCTTGAAAACAAAACAATTTGAGCGACAATTTATCAGAAGAAGCGCCCGAATATGGAATAGTTATAACTTTGAGCACGATATATTTATTCTTTTGGCCTACGCCGAAAGCCCACTTTGAACTGTGGGTCACCAATTGTCCAGGTTCAAACTCCATCAATCACCGTTCCTGTGGCGTTGAGAACATAATCGTTCATAGAGAAGGTTTGACCTACATCTTCGTCCCTTGGAGACTTCAAGCAATAAACCAAGGAGAAACCTGGGTTTTTGCCCGGTCCTAAAATAATATAGAGATATTCTCGCACACCTAGTAGTGAACGTTTTTTTGTCTCAAGGATTTGTCCAGGTTCAAACTTCATTTATCGTGGGGACCACTCTAAAGTTACGGATACCTCTTTGGTGATATCCCACGGATTATCGTCCCAACAGCCGATATCGGCGTCATTGTCATCGGGATATTCGGGGGTAGCTACCATAATCAAAAAATCCTCGTGCTCGCCGTCCGATAACTCACTATAAAGCTGGATTAAATCGCCGTAGCAATTATGATACCACTTAACATCGTGCGTTGCGAAAAGCAAACCTTCTTCGGTGCGATTCTCAAAGTCGCCAAAATACTCTTCGATAGTCGCTTTTGACTTGGCCGATAGTTCCTGATAAACCTTGTTTTTCATGCACAGCACAACATCGCTTCGGGTTCCCATTAAACAAACTCCTGATTTGTACTTACATTATACACCCTGGGCGGTTCAAAGTCAACAACAGAATTGTCAAGTGATTGTGGAGACGATTTGTGAAGGTCAAACCTCGGTATAATAGTCTCGGTTAATAAACCTGATTAAATCTTGCTTTGCTTCTTCTATCTCTTTCTTATAGAACAAAGTAGGTAATCGGTCAGACCGCTTGATTTCCTGGTTCAAAAGCTCGATAAGGAGCCTTATCGTCAAAGGGTCGAGCGAAACTCGATATTTAGTATTGGGCATAAATAACTCCATGCGGTGTGAAATACTCTAGCGGGGATTCGTCAGTTATGTAGCCACGAATCGCGGACTTGGTTTCAGTCTGTGGGCGACGGTAGGTAGCAGCTTTGAAGATGGCTCCGTCTTTTCGGCGTACAAACCCGTATACCGTGCGGGAGTGGCCACCAAAGTCATTTTGATTTTCTAGCACCAGCTTCCAATATACTCGACCTTTGTCAATAACCAATACTGGAGGTTTAAGGTGGGATAAAAACGTTTTGCCAACGACCATATGGTGTGGCGTCTGATATGTGCTATAATGGATATCTACCCTTGCTTGTAGCGCAGGCAAGAGATTTGTCAGACAAAACTCAATTTCTAGCTCGGTTGGTTGTGTGTTCATTTTTTTACTCTCATAGGATATTATACCATTTGTCACACAATTTGTCAAATGGTATTTTGTGAATGATTTGTTAAGTGATTTAAGCTGCAGCTAAAAAATTATAGTTGAGAATGATTTGTCAGTATCCCAACTTGGGATATTGTGCCGGAAAGTTATAGTTGAGACAATTTGTCAACCCGACTGTTTTGTGAGAGACAACCCGCCGGACGTCGTCAAAAGTTATAAGTTGTCAAGTGATTTGTGGGATATAGCCCGCCGGAGCAATGCAAGAGTTATAGTCGGGCTGCCCTAAAGTTATAGTCGGGCTGCCCTAAAGTTATAGTTGGGTTAGTCCTCGTTGTGTCCAATCCAGTCCTCGTCGTCAGTATTATAAAGTATCAATTCCAAATAGTAAGGAACTTCCAGTGAACTTTGATAGATAATTCGTTTTTTCTGCTCCGAAAAAGAAAACACTGTAACAGAATTGACACTCTCATATCGCAAAGGAACATATCCGAAACCCGTCATCATATCATAACCTACTTCTAACTCCTCAAAAGGGAATTCGTAATGATGATATTCGGCAAATTCCTTCAAGCCTATAATTAAGCCATAGTGGAAATCAAACTCCTGGCCGTAGGCTTTCCAGCGGACAATATCCCCACATTTGAACTTAGACCAATCCACATATTTTTACCCATCTCCAACTTTATTTTCAGTTAGAGACATTAATTTATCATATGCCTCTTTTTTTAAGTCGGAGAGTTTTTTCAAATACTCATTGTGACGTAGCGTCTTAAAAACTAAATTCTCGATGGAAAATTCTCCACCCTGATCGAGCCCACACTGACGATAGCGAACGATCTTTTGCATCAATCTGTCAGCCTCGCCATACGCTTCTTCATATTTTTTCTTCAATTTTAATTCTAAAACCATCTCAATCAAATTCTCGATAGCTCGCGCTTTTTGTTCAATAGCTTGTTCGCTCACTTCGAACTCTTCTTTCACAGGTTCGATCACCCAGGTATCATTGAGGAGCGAGTAAACCCCGGTGGAATGATGGGGCTCGCTTGCATCCTGCACATATATTTCTACCTCATGATTTTTTAATAAAATTTCGTGGTTTCGATTCCAATTGGTTTTAGCCATCGTAAGAAAATCTTTTACCAACTTCAGGTTATCATCTACTTCAGAATAGTTTATCACAACATGGAGATCCAGATCGCTGCCGCCGGAATAGTTATAGTTGGCTTCCGATCCAGTCAACGTTATATCTAAAATGGGAGCCGGTAATTCTAATTTTTCATAGAACTCTGCCGCAATTTTTAACAATTTGTCACGAACTTTAGCATCCAACTTATTTTTAGTCCAAAACGTAGGATCTAACTCATCATGCAATTCGACCCCGGCAATCTCTTCCTCCAGTGGCCCGAGGCCAGATTTGGGGTTCATAGGACGTTTTTTCGTATAGGGCGACGTATTCGCTTGGCCCCCTTTATCCAAGATAGCTATCTTAAAACGTTTATTTTGTGACTTCGCCCATTTTTGATAAGGCTCTATCTCTCTAATAATGTTTTTATATTCTTCCCATAATTCTAGTCTCATTCTTGTGTCTCTCCCCAGGTATCTGAACCTTTAGCTTTAACTTCTAGCTTATCTTCGAGGAAGCTCAGTCGCGAGGACAGTTGTTCAATCATTAAAAGAATTTTGGCAAAAGCCGGGTCTGACGCTGGGTCGGGTGCCTCTTCATCGACCTCAGTTTCTTTTTCTTGACTCGTTGGCCATGGCTTGTCGTCTTTATTGAGAGGTTGGGGCCGTAAATCCCACGGCAAGTCGGACTCAATCTCCTCGCGTATCATACGATATAATTTTTCACGGGTTAATTTCATTAGTCTTCATCTCCAAATGTGGTTTGCTCGCCATCCTGATAAGTTAAAATTGTTTTGTTAGAAGGGTGAGGTTCAATATGCACTTTAATAAAATCATTCATTGTATCGAAAATAGCAATACCACCCCGAGGAGGAGGATAAAGCCAGTGAATTACACATTGACCCGTGCCCAGCATCATCCCTTCGATGACTACACCCGTTCCAGAAACACCACTTTCGTCTACCTGGCGAGCAACTGTAAATGTACGAATGCCACGCGGGGCAAGCTTGGCGGGGGGCGCCGGTTTTAGAGATTCGCGCAACTCTTCAGCGTGTATTTCTGTAGTAGATTCGTCACTATCTGATTCGTTAGGCATAAATCACCTCCTTGTAAATAAAATTTTAATAATTCTTGAGTTTTCAAATAATTTCTCACCGGGAATACTCTATCTTTGTCGCCCAAAGCTTGGGCTGCACTATAATCGTTTCCGTGTTGACCGGTGCGGTCACCAAAGAAAAAGATAGGTTGCCTCGGGTAGTGCTCCTTTAAGTAGCTAACTGCTTGTGATTTATCATACCCTCGTGGATATATATCAATAGAAATTTGACCTCCTATTTTTACATCAAGGTCCGGACGAAAGGCCATTAACAAAACCGCCATACGCTTGCGCTCTTGGTGTTTCTCGTCCCACTTGTAATACTCGGTGCGCTCGGTCGGGCTGGCGGCGCGCCCCACAATACTAAAGTTAATCATACCAGGGCGATATTCAATATGATTTCCTGTGCGAATGGCGTAGGGCGAAGCTTTTATCAATTTTTCTAACTCGGTCACTAATTTTTCATCAGGTATAAATTGATTCTCATATTGCAGTTCTCCTCCAATATGAAACTGATTTGCTGAACAGGAGAAAATTCCCCCACACTTTTTTAAAAGATGGGCAGGTACCTGTTCTTTAATCTTATCTAAATCGGATCCCGATGCCAGGAACACTGTAGAGGTATCCACGAGGCGGTCGAAGACACCAGTCATTTCATCTGTCATGGGCTGTCGTGGTGGTGTTAGGGTTCCGTCAACGTCGAATAAAAAAATCATTATGCTTCCCCAACTGGCTTAAAATCTTTCATCATCTCATCGGTTAAGGCGTCTTTGATTTCGTCCATAAAGGTTTCGAGATTCAATTTATTTTTAGTATGTTCTGCAATGTCAGATTTTTTAATTTCATCCAACATATCCCAGAGCGAACCATTTTCATCTTGCGCGGCGGCAATTTCTTTTAAGAGCCAATCATTCTCTTGCTCTAATAAAACTATCTCTCGAACAAGACGGCTCTTTACTTTGACGGGCACATACCCCATCAATCGCATAATTCTGTGAAAAAGCTTAACCATTTCTTACTCCTAGTGTTATAACTTCTGTCAGTAAATAGTTTTAAAGAGGAGTAATGTTACTTTTTTCAACCCTTGAATTCAAAGAGAGTACTAATATCCCATGTATTTTGTCCAGCTATATAGTTTACGATAACCAAGATAACCTTCTGCTCTTTGTTTATCATAGGCTTCTCGCTCAAATGGATTTTCACGATATGCCTTTGCACCTCTATCTGCATGCTTTCTGTAGGTCCATAAACCCTTCAACCAGAATAACCCATAACAAACCCACTGCCCAATAAATAACAATTCTAATTGTTGATGATAATGAATAGTCTCATGTTGTTTAGTTGATTCTGACATTTCACCTTTGCAGAATACAAAGGGCCCAGAAACTATTGCCCATATATCAATGGGTGCAAAGTGAGATAAGAATCCAGGTAGCCAATGGTTTTCAAACACCCATGGTCTTCGCTTACTAATCCACACTCTAAATTTTTCACACATTTTATTATTCCTAACATCAATAACTTCTATAGTAAATAGTTTTTAAATAGGGTAATCTAACTTTTTTCAGGGATGACCGGGAGTATTTCCTGTCTCCCATAGTACCATTTCGGTACTCTGCGATCCGAAACTATAACTCTCAATGTCGTAAGCAATTTCCACCCAGGAGTCGGCGGGAGGATCTGGATCAAAATAGACAGTATTGTCGTCGGCTTTATATTCCCAATCCTGATTCGGGTGGCCATCAATAAAAACAACAATCGTGCTTTCGTAGGGGCGATGAGTTAATTTCCACTCGCTATGAGGTTCAATTTGAACCGATGCATCTGTCACTCCCGGTGCCCAATCTTCTGAACAAATATCTACTACTACTCCTCCCAAAGCTACGGTCGCTTCTTCATAACGATCTCCGATATAATAGGTGTTCGGAGGACTAGGACATACCGAGCGCGTAGCATCTACATTAATAACGCTAGCCATATACACTGATGATCTAAAATAGCGCATCCAATCTACAAAATCCTGTACTTGAATCATAGTGTCTTTACTTTGTTCTTCCTCGTCTGAAACCATCACCACCAAAAACGCAGCGTCATGGCGCATCCACGTAGGTGCATAAGCGTTGCTCGTCACATATTCATAGGTCGCGTCGAACCCCGCTTCCAGAGGACCTCCGGACATATTGTCATACATCTCTTTTATATCATCAATATCATCCCCAGGTAAAATTGGGAACTGACTGTCTATCCATGCCACGTTTGGAGAATTAGATATCATATTCAACCTCCAGCCAGATATAGGAAGAGCAGCCAACATAGCTTCCATTCCCGCCAACAATTCATCTTCGTAAACATGCATGGAGCCAGATGTATCAATGACCCACAAAATATCCACACCATTTTGGCTCGCGGGTTGGATAAATGAATCAATCCATATCTCGGTGTCGGGTTCCACTTCGACATAAATATATTCTGTTTCGGTGTCTACCACCGCATGAGTCATTGTAAATTCATTAGTGCAAGAAGTTATAAATAATAATGCGAGGATGGCATAAAAGATTTTAGAAACCTTCATTTTTATCCCTCCCCACTTTATCTAAATTATACTTTAGATAAACTGAATCTATGAGATTCGCGGGGGCTATATAAACTACCGATTCCAGCAGCGTGGGGGTCCCATCAATTCCCGGGGCCTCCATAATTGAAACGAGAACTCCCACAAAACGACCATTAAGATCGAATATTCCAGAGCCCGAGGAACCACCCCAAGCGACGGATTGCATCGCTAAATCTGTTCCAAATCCTTCCCCGATTAATGTGCCTCCAAATGTTAAAAGATTATTAGCACCAGGGAACCCTGAATATACTAACCTTTCTCCTACTTCAAATTTCTTCACTCTCTTAAAAGCTGCTGCTTTTCGGCTGTCAAGGGTTGGAACCTTGATCACCGCAATATCTACTATATCATCAATATAAACTAACGTGCCCACTACTTTTTCGTGGGGCGTTGTTATAGTCGCTTCGTCATGTAACACGCGACCCGGTGAAAGCATAAATAAATGAGCCGCAGTTATCACTACATTATGTTTTCCTATTTTAAAATATGTGCCCGAGCCGCCGACGGAGGCGCCTCCCAAATCTATTTCGACTCTAACTGCTGCTTCTCTTGATTTCTTCCATGCATTTATACTATAATTATATTCCGCCAAGTCGAACATGTTACTGACTTCGGCTTCCGCCACTTCATCATAAACCTCGTTTAAGCCCGTGCTTGCGGCTAAGACCGCAAGACCCTTTTCGCATGATAAATTACAACTTATGAGAATACAGCATATTAACCCAATCAACCATATTACACTCTGTTTCATCCTCCAGTCACCTCCCCGTAGGAAAAGCCCTACAGTAGTAACTATCAGAGAAAAAAGATAAAACCTACCTTTCTGGCAGTTCTTCTAAATCTTCTTCGGTCATTAGGCCCGTATCCCTTTCGATTGGCTGCGGTTCAATTTTCTTTTTTTTAACGCAACCTCCCAGCAACAATAAAATTAAAAATATTCTCATTCATATACCACACCTAATTAAATTTGTTCAGGACGGCTGCCCAATCTTATAACGGTAGTTCCTGGGATTTCACGACTACGCACAATGGGAAGTAACACTTTATGAATATAATGTTTGGGGCCCATACTATCTTTATTGGGATGGAATTTAATACGGATCCGACTAATATATTTTTTCTGGAATTCATTGTATAGAGATTCCAACGCCGTCACGATTGTGACACCGGGAATGGAGCGAATGTCGGCTAGTGTTTCTTCGATGCCATACTGTGATTCAATAGATAAAATCAATTCCACCTTAAAATGTCGCAGATGATATTTTTCTTCTCTCAAAAGATCGAGGTGATAATCAATTACGTTGTCGAGATAGGTTTCCATCATCTATAAATAGTTCATCTCATTTCCAAAATACTTGAATCCCTACAATCGCAAAAGATAATCCAACACATATTAAAGTTTTGGGTGCGAACATATTCTCTCCAAAGTAATAATAAGTCAATAAAGGAAAAACTAAATAAGAGAGGCCAAACCCTATTAATCTCGCGCCCCACACTTCTCCCAGCTCTTCAACTGCAAATTTCATTCCATATAGGAAAAAATATTGAGTCGGGATGGCGAAAATAAAAGGAAGAATGTGGATATTCTCTTTAAACCATTTCCAAATAAATATAGAATACGTGCCATACCACGCTAAAATGTGGCCTCCCAAAATTAACGCGGCAGCAAGATAAAGTTTGGGGGTCATTTATTCTCTCTGGTAATCATCGTCAAGTCGCACAACATCGTCCAAGTGATTGGTGCTCACTTCCATAATTTCCACCGGCGTTATGTCCCAAGCCGCAAAACGATGAACCTGTCCGGGTTTTACATGAAAAGATTCCCCCGGGACGATGCGTTGCACCTCGTCGTTTTCATCATAGTTATAAACGACGCCACGCAAGACATAAATCGTTTCTTCTTTATGTTCATGGTATTGTTTTGAAAGTCTCTCACCAGCATTTATATGTAAAAGCTTTCCAACGTAATCATCAGTCTGGGCCCAGATGATTTCATAGCCCCACGGTTTTTCAATTCTCTTCTGTTTCAAACATCACCCACTTTATATACTTTACAAGGCTGGATGAATAATTGTGCTCAAATAACTCGGGGTCTATTGTGACACCCAGTTGCTCGCTTAATTTATATCCTTCGTACCAAGCCATCACTTCTTCTTCCAATACAGCCATCTTATCCTCAACGGTTTCACGAGGAATCTTTGTCCGCGCCTTATTATTTTTATGGCGGTATACAACGTGTCCCGCTTCATGCAATAAAATTATGAGTTGCAATGCGTCAGGGTGAGTATCCTTAATAGAAATAATACCAGGATCGCTTGGATCGTCAGGGTCAAACCAATATTCATCCAGGCCTCCTCCATCGTAGTCTACATATATATCGTGTTCGTCTATCAAAAAAGCCTCTACGCATAACAAATCCTCATAGAGTCGCTTACTTTTTTCGTCCACGCTTCCTCCGTCCTTTCGGAGAATAGCCCTGCATATTTCCTGATACGCCTTTTCCCCAAAAGTGTTTGTTCTTCTTTTGATCGGTCAATAAAGAAATAGAGATTCGGTTTTTATCTTTCTGGAAGTAAAACCTATAAATTTCCAGTGTTCCATATAAAGATTTACGATGGCGCTTAGTCGGAGGTTTGTTTAAAAATGTAAGACATCTTTCTACAATCTCCTGTTCTTCCAGTCCTTCGTTTAAATAATATTCTATTCCTTTCGTCGGAATAAGGTAGGCAACCACGGACCATTTCTTAAATCCAAAGTTTTCAATGGGCAAGTAGCACCCCTCATATATTCCTAATTTCTTTTTATCGTCTGGTCCCGCAGGTAATACATCGCCGTATTCTCCCATGGGTTTGAAATAACATTCTATTTCCATATTTCCTCTTTGTTAAATTATATTTTAAGGGTATAAATAAACCAATTTAATCCATTACTATAAATAGACAGTGAAGCCTTGTCTATGTCTATATTGATATCTGATTCGCCCTCAATCTGTTCGCCCACGCTTGCTGAAACAACAAAAGGATAAGTACTAGCATCTCCCCCCTCATCTTTAAACATTAAAATATGACCTTTCGCGACCGATTGGGCCGATGGGAGCGATGCCGTTATTGGCGCGAGAGGAGTTGAAGTGTCAACCCCGACGATCGTTGTGTATTCGTCGATGGAATGGGCCCCTGCGGTGTTGAGGTGTATATAGCTATTAAAGCTCACTCCTCCAGATAATTGGATTTTAGACCCAAGACTATTCTCATATTTCACTGTAATAGGCGCCGAACCTGGCCATTCCTCCTTCCATGGCTTTCCTATTAGGACCGTACTCCCACTCACCGGTCCAAGATACATGTTCTTGCTGCATGCGATCCACAAATTAGTTGAGTTTGGTCCAGGCCCGCTAGCGTTAATCCACGGATTCGGCCCAGAGAGATCAAGGTAAGCCGATGAGGAAACCCCAAAAAAGCTATCCAGGCTATTCTGTCCGGAGTTGCCGCTTAATAACAAAGTTCCTGTCATCTGA
>Ga0080013_1002171_pt1 | contig 23793 bp, 37 predicted proteins | sample ETNvirenome_6_85_FD_69236 | JGI IMG/M metagenome (GOLD analysis project Ga0080013, IMG submission 69236) | Marine viral communities from the Pacific Ocean - ETNP_6_85 (SPADES assembly) (version 2) | ecosystem: Environmental > Aquatic > Marine > Oceanic | place: Pacific Ocean | collected 2013-06-19
TTCCAGTCTTATCGACAGCAGATGATAAATCTTCAAATATTTCGCGAGTAAAGTCATCATGTATTGTCTTTCGCCAAGCGCTTTTTGCTTCCTTAGACGATACCCTTCTTCGATTAATCACCAGCTGATCTACTGTCTCTCGTAACTGGGTAGCGTCAGCTAGTCGGCCTGCTAGCATTTTTTCCAAAGTGATAAGATAAAGCGATACCGCTAATGGACATCGTCGATAAACGGCCTCTGCTGAATTAAGAACGAGGTTTCTATACACTAAAGGACAATTATCAAGCCCCTCTATCAAGAGTCGAAAAGAATCAGGCCAACCGAAGGTATAAAGCCTTTTCCCAACTATCATGGAGCTTTCCCAAGATTGCAAGCTTTGAATTACATCATGTATAGCCTGCCGAGCGTCTCGAGTTATTTTTTTTGCTTCGTCACCTGAGTATACTGAGGCGTAGTGTCTCATTGTACATCTCAGTGCATCGTGGATTTCTTTTTACCGAACATAGTCCCAAGTACATCACCGACTTCTTGAACTTGCTCATTTAATAGCTTTGAGGCCTGCACCTTCGCTTCGGTTTCTTTAGACTTTAGCGACCACTCTAGCGAAAATCTTGCGAATGCAACAAAGCAAGCCATACAAAATGCGATTATTGCAAACATTTGGCTATGCCATAAAGCAATTCCAGCAAACATAAGCAACGCTTCGCTAAATCCAAATCTTAACATCAGCTATCTCTCCATAGATTATTACTCGCGAAGACCAGTATTTCTTCTGCTGACTCCGGTGTATAACCATATTCGTCCATAAGCGTTTGTACCATGCTTGAGTACTTTTGTTTCTGCTCATCATCTCTGGTTTTCGTCTTTGTAACGATTCTAGCCAGATCCTTCACAGATGTGATGAGGTATGTTTCGATAGCTTCTTTTAGAGGCTCATAAGAAGTATAATCAACATTTTCACCTCTGCGCATCTTAGAGAACATATAAGCTGTCACGTCAGCCCTAAACCCCTCTCTGCCCGAGCTACTTACACCGATCGCACCTTCAATCGCCCTCATAAACGTTTCATCCGGTTGCATTTCTTCTTTTGTAATTCTGTCTTTCATTTTTGAGCTTGTGGTGAATGCCTCGGCATTGTCAAGATAGTTTTCGAATACTGCTTGTGCTTGTTCTTCGTAGGCTGTAATAAACGCTTTTGCTATTTCATTTTCAAGCATACGAAGATATTCGTCTCGTACTGTGTTTCTAATCAAGTCTAGACAATGGTTCTGAAAATCTAAATCAACGATTTGATCTTTTACTTGCTTTATTAGAGAGTCGAGCATCGAAATGGGAGTTATGAAATTCTTGTCTGAATCACTTAAGGCATTATCAATCGCCTTCATGATAAATCTGGTTGAAATTCCTTGCATACCCTCTCTTGGAGCTTCGTCCCGGAGATCTCTAATGTCAATTTTCTTTACTCTTCCCTTCTCTACAACATCTTCCCCATTATAAATTTTCATCTTTGTGAGAAGATCGCACTTTTGGCTCGCATGGAGACGACTTAAGATTGAAAACATCGACGCAATTCGAAGAGTGTGAGGAGCGATATGAGAATCGAAGTTGGACCTTCCTAAGATCTTTTCATAAATCTTTATTTCTTGTTCAAGTTCTAAAACATACGGTACTTCAATTTTAACAACACGATCTAAAATTGCTTCGTTAGTATGCTCACTCTGAAAACGGTTCCACTCTGATTCGTTACAGTGCGCTAAGATAACACCATCGAAGTGAAGCATATCATGCTTTCCAGGGGCTGGAATCCTCTTCTCCTGTGTCGCAGTGATGATTGTATGGAGGAACTCAATCTCGTTTTTAAAGACCTCCACAAGTTCGACAATACCCCTGTTACCAACATTGAATGCTCCGTTTAATGACAGGGCCCGAGGATCATCCTCAGAATATTTGTCAAGCTTTGATATATCTTCTGAACCAATAAGCACTGATACGTCTTGACTATTCGCGTCCATTGGTGGTACAGTTGCAATCCCTCGACGAGCACGCTGAGAAAATGTAGTCTCTACGACTTCGAATGACTCATAAGCCTTTTCATACGTCTCAAATAAAAGGTGACGTGCTATAGGAGAAATGTCGCCATCAATGGCCACCTTGAGTAGCTTGCTGAACTTCTTTCTCAGTGATCGGGGAATAAGCTGAAGTGGATCGCCTCGCTGGGGATCATCTTTCAAGTGATAATACTGTACACCATCAAGACTTGACTTGATATGTTCAGTTAGCGCAGACTTTCCAGCTCCTACAGGACCCATCAATAAAAGAACCTGTCGACTCTCTTCACCCTTTAAGGATGCAGACCGGAGGAACCTCATTAACTTTGAAATAGTATTTTCCATTCCAAAGAATTCTTCTGAGAAATAGTCATACACTTTCACACTTTCGCTATTAAACAACTTATGCTTTCTTGGGTCATCGTCATCAAGCGTAGAAATTCCCTCTGCTGAAATAACATCGTACAATCTTTTGTGCGCATGATCAGCTAAGGTGGGATCTTTCTCCACTAACGTAAGATAATCCAAAAAAGTACCCTCAAACTTTTTTGAGGTCTTCTTTTTTCTTTGACTGTTTATAATGTCAAGATACTTGCTCTTTGGCATCGATTACTCCGTCTTAAATCTCGAATGGTTCATCTTCAATAATTGTTTCAAGTCTAACAACATCTCCCCACAACGTCGTAATGTGTTCGACTACAGATTCCGCGTATTCTAATTCTAAATCACGTCCATCATGTTCATGCCTTAAAGTTAGAATATTCGCTTCGTCTACACCTTCCACTACGATTGATGGAATATTATTAGCAGAAACCTGTTTGATTAGGTTTTGTTTTACTGATTTCCATCCCTCGTTGTCAGACACATCTTCAATCACGAATTCTTTCTTGTCCAAACCAAACGAAAATAGGTTTAGATCAACACAATCCTCTTCGGTAAGATACTGTCTGATAAATGATTCATCATTGAGCGACTCTCTAGCAATAAAACATTCTTCTAGTCCGTGGCGCTCTTCAATTTTTCTAAAAAGGTGGAATCCAAGGTGATATGGGTTGATACTCCCAAGATGAGGTCTGACGACTTCATTGTGCATTTTTAAAAAAGGAAGGTGCATTGAGTCGGGAAGCTCAAGCTCATGCATCATTCTAAAATGCCAGTAAGAAGCCCATCCCTCATTCATTATTTTTGTTCTAATCTGTGGCATAAAATACTCTGCGTCTTCTAAAGCGAAGTACAGTAATTCACGTTCCCAATCATCAAGGGCGCGACTACACTCTGCAAGGAATGCCAGAATATTAGGTTCTGGGCTAACAGGAATTGCCCGCGGATCCGGAGGAAAATCATCTTCATATTTTCCCTGCTTGATGTCCAAAATAAGAGCCTTCTTTTGATTCTTCTGGGAATCATACATCCTATAACGACGAGGAATTTGGAGTGACAAAGCATGCGCGGCATCTAGAATATTTTCTACTTTCTTCACGCCGATGCTTGGGTCCTCGATAAGACCATCGACAAACCTTTTCGCATTTCGCATCCTCAATAGCACATTATCAGCATGAGTGTTTGCAAATGTTATATTATTTTTGAAAAAATCTGAATGGCCAATGCAATGACACATGATAAGGACTTGTAGATAAAATGGGTTTTCTTCCATGAGGTAAGCTATTGATGGATTGCTGTTGATGATTAACTCATAGGGCAATCCCTCAAGGCCGGCATTATACATAGCGTGCGTACGTTCGAAAGATTTTCCAAAGCTCCAATGACGGTAATGTGTAGGCATTCCGTGATATGCCATATTTCCAATCATCTCGTAGTAATCACACGTTTCGTACAGGATTGGATACCAGTCCAAACCATGTCCTTCAGCTAGTTTGATGATTTTTTCGTCCCACTCTTCAAGCATGCTTAGAAAATTTGAGCTCATAATTCACCCCCAAAGAATGATCTAAAAGCTGGCCAGATATGCTCCTTGTTAGAAACCTCTGCTACCTTAAAGTTTGAACCTATCAACGGTGCGTATATTTTTGATAAAGAATTTTCACGGATGAAGCTAGCTCTTTCTTCGCTGGGCTCAATCTGACAATACCCAAAAAATTGTGCTTTTTGAACTATTTTCTTTGCTAGTTCGATTGCTCTTTCATTATCGGTCGGCCAGTTGTCACCGTCAGAGCATTGAAATGCATAGATGTTCCAGCTATTTGGGTGATATCTTTTTGAAATAATCTCCTCAGTCATTGTTAATGCGCTAGAAACCAATGTCCCACCCGATGATCCACGTCCAAAAAATTGTTCTTCTGTTACTTCATGAGCCTCAACATCGTGAGCAATAAACACCAGGTCCACTTGGTCATACCTTGCCCTTATAAAATGGTATAACAAAAAGAAAAAGCTTCTTGCTAAAAACTTCTTTTGCCTTGTCATAGATCCAGAAATGTCCATTAAAAAGAATATAACGGCACTAGACGTTTTCTTTTCATGAACCTTGTAGTGACGATATCGTAAATCTTCCTCATTAAAAGGAAATTCATTTGTTTCGTCAACATCCTCATTTAACTCAGGCTGTGACATGATCAGCTTTCGCTTGTTCTTTCTTTTTAGCTTTTCAATCACTGTCTTCTTTTTATCAAGCCTCGGCCGAATTCCCTTTGTTCTATACCCGTGTCTTTTTATTTTTTTAGATGTGACATTAGTGTTCTTTTTCTTTTCAAAATTAGGGAGCTTTAGATCTTTAAAAAGATATTCTGCAAGTTGATCAAGGGTAAGCTCTACCTCGTAATACTCTTCTCCCTTTTCTTGACCAGCCTGATTTCCTTGCCCTTGCCCTTTTTCTTCTTTTTTGCCAATCACCTGCCCGCGCTTAACATCTTTCCCTTGAGCAGAGCCTACTCTTCTTGAGCCGTTATCACCGTATACAAATCGATACTCTTTAATTCCTCGTACAGGAATACGAAATTTTTTCTTTCCCTCTTTCCCAATAATCGATTCTTCAGCGACAATATTATAGATGCCATCTTTGATGGCTCTCTCGATTTTCTTTCGATGCCTCGCACGGTCCCCAGCGGAGCGATCAGCGACCGTTTTATGTCTTTGGAAAATTGACATCATTCATCCTTAGCATCTAGTTCTCTAATTTAAATATAGCTTGCGACCAAGGGATGTGCACGCTTTGATAGCTCTAAGAAGATTTTCTTCGTGATGGGTTGGAGATATGGTACACACTTAGCCAAAAATTCTTCAGGTTTAACCCATGCATATCCTGAATGTTCTATGATACCAGATTTTGCATTTCGTAATATTGCTGGATGCTTTTCAGTTTCAGCACAAAACAAAAATAATTTGCCATCAAAAAATGGTCCACAATTCATTAGCTCATCTTCTTCTATGAGGATAGAGCACTCTTCGAAGCATTCCCGTCGGGCAGTTTCTAGTGGTTGTTCTTCTTTGTCTTTCGTACCCTTGGGAAAATCATATAACCCATTATTATCGACAAGCGCTAGCAAGAGATTTGAAGAAGGATTGACTATGAAAAATCCGGCGCCCATAAAATCTTTTCCTAACATGACTTATCAATCTTTTGCATTCTTTGCTAACTCCTGTGCTTCGATCAGCCATGATGAGCTTTGCACTTTACCACCACCAACATTAAATATAACCTTGCAGCCCACCTCTTGGCATATTTCCCATTCTGGAATATCTTTCGGAGCAGCTCTGTCTCCCCCTTTTGTGAAATATGTTGGTTTGAGCGCCGCAATGGCTCCTGTTACAGTTTGACCACCGTCATCCCAAATAATAACAGCATCGACCCCTCTTATACCAGCGATAATTTCGGCGCGTTCTTCTGCTTTCATAAACGGCTTGCCTTTCTTTCTTTCCAAGAAACCATCGCCATTAACAATGATAACAACATAGCCACCATCATCGTCTGCCATCTCCGCAGTCGCTAAAATACACCTCAAGTGCCCTACATGCAGCGGATCAAAGCCTCCGCTCGTCATATACACTGGAACACCCTCACCCCATATATCACTATCATCAACTTCTATTCTAAAGCTTTCTACCGTATCATATACCTTCACTTCAAAGACTCCTTAAATGAACTTGGAAACATTTTTTTGTTTCTAGAATAAAATATTTCCCAATCGGAGTCCAGTATATACGTTACTGCCGTGTCATCGTTGGATCGAACAGACCTACCAACAGCCTGTACAATCGTTTTGGCTGTCTGGAGTGGGTACCACCATCTCCATTTATTCATCTTTTTTCGTATTAGTTTATCTCCAAGATATGGATATGGGATCTTACAGACAATCTGAAACCTGCTTAAATCACCATGAAGATCGACACCCTCTGTCATAGACGGAGATAATAGCACAGTCGCGCTTTTAGACCTCTTGTGCTTTTCGAGTATTTTTTCTCTATTCTCTGAGTTATGAGACAAGAGCCGGCGGCTTTTGATATTCTTTTTCAAATAATTCGCCACCCGGTAAGAGTGACAATGGATAATTCCTTTTTCATCTTTGTGCTGCTCCAGAATTGCCGTAACAGCTTGCGCCATCTTTGGCAGCGTTGTCTCAATAGTCTTGGAGCTCATCTTTCCCATGCCTGAATAAAATACTGGACGGTTTTCAACTGGAAACGGGCTGGGCATGGAAATAAATGCACATTGGTCTTTTTCTATACCAAGCAGCTCTATGAACGCTTCAGCATCCAGAATCGTTGCAGACATTAAGAGGACACGGTCACCAAAATTCAATAGCATTTCCTCAGCAAAGGGAGCCACGTCAATAGGCTTAAATTCGACCTTCCTACCAGACCTACCGTCTGCAGCTATCTCATTAAGCACCCAGTTGTCTGATGAATACAGCTGCAAAAATCTACGAACCTTACAGACATGTTTATCTAGCATTTCAAATTTCTTTGCAATACTAGCGAATTCTCCGCTCTTTATTTTATCTGCTAGTCCAATATATTTTCCCATCATCTGCTCAAGATGCTTAAGCCGTGAACTAATCGCCGGTACGTAGGTGCCGGTAATCCAGTCAATGTATTGTTTTGCTGTTCCTTTCGCAGGCAGGGAAAACTTTAAAAATGATTGACAAAATTTATCAGAAATTGTTATCTCAATAAATTTGCTTAGTTGAGCAGCTGCATTATGTGCTTCATCAATAATGACCATCTGTCTTGGCTTAAGCTTTCCAGCGTATTGAGTCTCAGCAAGAAAATATGGAAAGTTAGTTACGCCTTCTGGGGATTCGAGAAAGTCTTCCTTAGCTTTTCTATAGACGCAATTAAAAGTACAAGATCTCCAAAATGGCGTGCCCTTTTGAGATGTTCTTAACGCTCGAAGACTTTCAGCACATGTCGTCTTTTTGTTAAAAGAACATGTGTAGTTGGCAGATGACATAATAGACTTCATTGGGCCAGAAAAGCCGCCAAAGTCTTTCATATATTGTTGCTGAAGGATCTTTTGTGTCGTAAGAAAATATGCACCAGAAGACTTATCACCACTAGCGATCCAATTGGCTGCCAAATAACGTGCAACAGTTAAACCAATTGCGCTCTTTCCTACACCCGTACCGGCTTCTAGAATAACAAACTTCTTATTTTGATTGATAAACGAATCTAAAATGAAGTCTATAGCCTCAGTTTGTTGTTCACGAATTGCGGGATATGGGAAATATTTATCGTATGTAAAACTCATGCACTCTCCAACATTATATCGTAACGTTTTTCGTGCAGATTTACAGCCTTTCCATAACCTGATCGATAATATTAACAGTGTCCTCCGGACTTTTTGTCCAATACGATCGATCGAAATTTCTTCCTAAGTCTTTTAGCGCCTGATAGATGTGCCAATCATTTCCACCCTCTTGACATGCGTCACCAACAAAATACACATTCCATCCAGGATAATATTGGAGAGCAAACGTTTTATCCCACCCATGCGGGTATATATCAATTGACGTTTTACCACCAAGGGCCGATGTCGCTAACATACTTTCGTCTTTTAGAAATTTATCAAGCTTATTTTTATAGAGCACGCGTACTTTTTGTTGATGATTTATTTTTTCGAATTCTTCACGAACAGAAGTATCAGCATCTCGACCCACAAAGCACCAGTTTAGCAAACTACCTCGGTACTGCAAAAATGTACCAGTAAGTGTTGTGTCCTTTAGCACACCCAGGACAGCCTCATTTTGTAGCGTTGTGATTCTTCTCACAAGCTTTTGATATTGAGAAGCTCCATCGGAATCTTTTCCCAAGGCCATCCTCATATCATTATCATGGGTAAGCTTGAAACTTGTTTTATCCCATTTATAAAATTTTGTGCCATTGCACGGTAGAATATCAATATTATCTAGATCGATACCACCAAAATCGAATAGAGCTGCGCACTGTTGCGTAATATAATCGTAATCTGATCCGCTCACTATTCCGATTCTTGTGTGAGGGTTAAGCTTACGTAGAGCTGCTATAACAGGGGATTTGATCTTTTCTCGGCACGGCGTGAGCGTACCGTCCATGTCAAATAGCACGATTGTTTTATTCATGAATGTCTACCAAAAGAAAGATGAGCAATAAGTATTGATATAATACTATTGGAAAATATGAGACAATATATTAAGAAAATCATACCATCTTTTCGTACGATACTATACATCACTATTGGCGTACTGACCACCTTGAACATCATCTTAGCCGCGGGGTTTACTCGTATTTCAACCCCATCAACAATCCAAACAGCCAATGATAAGTTTCCAATAGAATCATTTGTGATGGTCACTCAAGACATTCAATTTTATGAAGTAGTCTGTGGAGATGATGAGGTTAATTGCGCGCCTCAATCTTTCCCAACAGCAGAGATGATCGCCACAGGGTCAGGGGTAATAATCGGGCAGTACAAGGGATCCTCGCTGGTGTTGACAGCTGGTCATGTTTGTAGCGCCCCCGGAAATGGGACTCCAGTCACGGAAAACGTCGGGATACAATACAAAATGCATCTGGAGTCTGGGTTTGGTAGAGAGGGTTTTGGAACCATTCTAGCAGTGGATTCCACCAACGACCTTTGTGTACTAATAGCGGACACACATCTCGGGCCCGGACTTGAGGTTTCTGACGGTGACCCGACACTTCACGAAGAAGTGTATACGATGTCATCGCCCAGGGCGCTAGCGGTTCCATTAGCGGTTCCTGTATTTGACGGATACTTCACAGGACAGGTTTCCGATATTTATATTTTCACTATTCCAGCTGCACCAGGTAGCAGTGGTTCCCCAATTCTAAACGAGCATGGAGAAATTATCTCCATTATTAGTAGTGCAGCTATTTCATTCGATGAATTTACAATCGGGTGCAGAACCCCAGCATTACGGAATTTCGTCTTAGCAGTTAGAGCTTCTTTGTAGACGACAGAGAACGCGCAATAAAAGCTGTTCTTCCAAGTTTTGTTGATTGTCTAGTTTCGTTATGAGTTGAGTATATTCATTTCGCGCAAAATTATTGGCTTCTTCTTCGGTTTGATAATTGCGTAAGCCTGAAGTGTAATTTAGGTCTGGACACGAAATCTGGACTGAATATTTTCCCCATGCTGACGGGAATAATTCTACTTCAACGCGTTCATCATGAAAAAAATCGATAGGGTGTGGGTCAAGAGTGTGGTAATTACTCCCTATTCCGTCTTCATTTATTCTTTTCATTTCTTATTTATACCAAGTAATTTGATACGCTTTCCCACTGTATCGATACACTTCTTTAGATCTTTTGCCGTATTGATATCACCTGCATCTAAAGCGCAGTGTCTTGCACGATGGAGAGTAAGCAAAGACTTGCGCATATGATAGAGCGTTTGTAGATTTTTGGTGTCTTGCATGGGTACTCCTCCTTAAAGCTAATATTTCTATCATTTGTGATGAACTAACTCTTTGTATCATGTGAACTCATGCATCTAAATATGTCGACATACAAATAAAAACGGCCCGGATAAACCGGACCGTCTTAATCGAAGCTTAATGAATATGCTTACTGTACTTCAACCTGAAGCTTCTTGGCAGTCTTCATCTCAACGGGAATATTGACAATTAGAATACCCGCTTCATAGCGCGCATCAATCATGTTAACACTGGCGTTTTCTGGAAGATTCCAACTTCGAGTAAACGAAGTGTAGCTATATTCACGACTCTTTAACTTTTCAGTATACTCTGGGCCGTCTTTAGAAGAAACCGAGACAGTCAAAGTGTTTTCATTGACTTCAATCGAGAAGTCTCCACGAGAAAAGCCAGGTGCAGCTAGTTCGATTGCGAAACCATTCTTCTCTTCAAGAATATTTGCACGCGGAACTGTTGAAATAGGCTCCGTAGCGTTAGTATAAGTGCGCGGTGATAGACGGTAATTACTATCCATCAACGTATCAAAAATATGATCAAAATCAGAAATAGGATTAAGAATACTCATGCGAGTAATAGGAAAAAGACTCATTTTTTTTTGTACCTCCACTGGTCATTTTTAGGTCTTAGCGTCCCATATCATGGGAACAGATAAAAATTAATCACCGTAGACTAAATGTACATACAGGAAATGCATTTTTTTTCTATAGTTAAAAAGTGGAGGATGGATGCGGGGCTTCACATTTTTACTTCTTTTATCCACAGCCTTGTTTATTACATCAGGCTGTCAATCAGATAACTGGCTAACTCATGAAGTGGAGGTTGAAACATACCCAGGCTTATGGGTTGACTCGTTTGTTCAACCATCACAAACTGATGGATACGATATCCTTTGGGTCATCGATCGATCAGGTAGTATGAGCAATCATGATGTACAATTACTTCTTGGGATTGAGGAGATGCTCGACAGTCTTCCCCTTGACACTGGATGGAGGTTGGGTATAATCAGCACAGATCCAGATGAAGCGCTTTCAAATTCAACATTTCCGCTAGTACCGGGTGATGATATAATAGATGCAACAAATGCTTTAAATGCGCTAAACAATGGTAGCGGGTGGGGCGGACCACCACTAGAGCAGGGCTTCGAGTCTGTGTATACGTACATGGACCTCAGTGCTTATTCATCAACCTGGATGCGCTCTTCTGCAGCACTTCTCGTTGTGTTCGTGTCAGATGAAGATGAACAATCCTGGGACTGGACAGCGTCGGATTTCTACGGGTGGATAACTACCCAACGGTCTCGTGTTCTCATTTCCTCTATTGTGGGTCTAAATGAAAGTACATGTGCGGATGAGGTAGGCGAAAAATATCTAGAAGTTACTCAAAGTTTTGGTGGCGTAGAAATTGATATATGCGATGAAGACTGGACTCCCGGGGTTGAAGAAGCCAGTAAGCCCTTTGAGCCGATAGAGGAACTTGAACTATCATTCTCTCCAGTAATTGAAACAATCACCGCATTCGTTGACGGTGAACAACTCGATCCAAGCGAATGGCAATATGATGAGCGAATTAACACTGTGTTCTTTCTAACAATTCCTGATGGCGGTACCCTCGTAGAGGTCACATACGGAATATCTTCCTAAGCCTCAGGCGCATCTGGAAGAGAGCAAAAAACTACAATCGCTGTTTCTAGCTCTTCCATCTCCCTATCATATTGTTTCTTGGCAAACAGCGCGTCTTCTGTACTACCGGATTGAAGTAGCGGTAAGCTCATTAGCGCTTCAAGTAATTCAATTCGGTCTGATATGGTCTTGAATGTGCTAAGTGTTTGCATTCCGAAGATAAATTTAAGCGCGTTCTCTTTTGCGTGATCAAGAGGGCCTGAATAATCACTCCTTTCGTTTCCGCTGCTTTCGTTGCTTCCGGATAATACGTTGTCCATCTTTGGTAAAAACCTTTGGTTTGCTTCGCTTTTTATAGACAAGTTTAACTATTTGGTAATCGAAGGTAAAGGTCTCGAATTGTTCTGGCTCTATCCATGGCACCCCTGCATCCTTTAATAGCTGTGCATCTTTTTTGTCTACTAGTACACCAAACCAACCGAGATCTTGGCTATCCCTCCGGGTAAGTCTTACTTTCACATCTACACCGGCATGAGAATGCGCGACAATAAGTTGTCCAGCTTTAAATTTTCTTTTATTATTTTTTGATGTCATCGATTCCAGAACAAAAATGGTCTGTATATCTTGTCGAATGCAAAGACGGATCTTTATATTGTGGTATCACAACTGATATAAATCGAAGGATTTACGAACATAACGATACTAACCGTGGCGCAAAATATACCAGGTCACGCCGACCGGTTTCATTGGTTGATCATGTGGATGACTTGACCAAATCAACAGCTTCTAAAATTGAGTCTTTCATAAAGGCGTGCCCAAAGAAGCTAAAAAAAAGGGCTATATCAATATTAAGGGAAATACGATGAATGTACTATGCTTGCGCACGAATAATATCTGTCATCGCTTTCTTAAGATATTTCTTGCCATCATCTGAAAGCTGCGCGATTAGCTGTGAAAGTATTTCTTCCACGGCTGCTTCTGACCCTGCATCGTCAATTGCAACCAACAGAGGCTGTACACCACTTTTATCAAGAGCTTTACCAGCTTTTTTTCCGGCGGATGTCTTCACATCAACCGGTGCAGCTTCTTCTTCTTCTTTTAGCATGCCACGAAATGCTTGAGCAACTCTTTCTTCAAGTTCGGCCAGTTCTTCGTCATCTTCTGGTTCTACCTCTCCAACAAGTCCAGGTTGGTCAATCATCAAAGAAATACGATCACCAGAAGCGAATGCTTGCTCCACCGACTCTGCATCAGGCAAGAAAGCCATGGGATCCACCCAGTCTACTTCTTGAATGATCCTCTTGATTCGAAGCTTTCTAGAAATTCTTTCTACTATTTCGTCAATTTCGATTCCGGATTCTACTGGCACGTCAGTCGTTACCTCTTGTGCATCAATAGGATCAACCAAATTGTCACCACCGGCCCACACATCTTCCACAGCATCAACTTCAATTTCTGAATCAGCAATAGCTTCCTCTTCGTCTTGATGATTAGACATTGCCCCAAAAACTCGAGCCACGTTTAAGCCTTCTGCTTCTTCTCTAATGATTTTTAAGATTTGTCGTTTTGTGAGCTTCATTTAATATCCTTATCACCAGCTTCTGGTAAGTCGTCTAGTTCATCATCATCTGGTAAGTCAACTTCCTCAAATTCTGGATACGCAGCTTGTGGAGTTGCTGGCTTCTTTGGACAACCCATTATAGTCAATCCTAGAAATAAGGGTATGATAATGGGCGTTTTCATTATCGTGGTCCAAGCATCGCTTGAAGATCAGCTTCCATTGCTTGAACAACTTTACGAAGCATTTTGAAGGCTTCTATCCCACGAAAGCCTGCATCTTCTAATGCAGGTATTACTGTTTTGTAAAGTACGTCTTTGGGGTTACCTGCGGCTTCTTCCTTAACAAGCCGATTACGTCTTGTGGGTGCGCTAACGACACGCTGATTTCTAGAATTTGAGTATGTACCATGATAGGCCTTAGCAGCATTTCTTTGGTTTGTTTGCCCAAGACCTTCAAAACCGATCCCACCAAACAAGCCAGCTCCGCGACTTTCCTTTATGAGCGCAGCTCGAACCCTACGACGCAGCGCCGCCTCAGTGGTAGTCTCACTTTCCTCAGCGGAATCCTCAGCACTATCTTCAGAAGCTTCAGCTTCTTCCTCGACTGCTGCTTCAGCTTCTTCTCTAATGATTCTCAGTAATTGTCTTTTCGAAACTTTCATGTTGTCTCCTCAACAAACATTAAATATTGCGCTATGGGTTTAAATAACCTGTGCCAGCGATTTTCATCAATACGTCCTAAAATGTTTGGTTCCCCACTCAGCCCCGATTGCTACAATATCATCTTCTGTTCTAGCGTCAGCAAGAAGAACTTCCAATTCTTTATCAGCAGCAACAGATGGATCATCAATCCATAGTCCATCCATGAGGGCGTTGGCTGCTGCCCGGTAATCCCCAGACATCACTCCGTCTAGTGCTATGTCCATAAAAACCTGGCCGGCTTTTGGTCCAACAGCTTTCCCCATCATTGATCTCCGCACATATTCAGGGGTCATCGGCTCACGGGCTTCTCTAATAATTTGTCTAATCTGTCGTCTTGTGATTTTCATTTTAATATTGCGCTCTATGTGGCAGGTTCTCTTCCATAAAGCCCTCAACCTCGGCACTAATAACAGAGGCGATCGCTGACTGAATCATTGCTGGGTCATCGCTATAGTCCATCTTGAGATAAAACTGTTTTATCTGGTACAAGACAGCTTCCAGTTCTTCAAGCAGTTGTTGAGGAACTGACGGTTCCGCAGCAGCAGCAAAACCCTGGTCAGCCGGAGTACCTCCACCAGCTGCTGCGATACCAGCGTCACCGGGCGTGAGCTCATTAAGGAGAGCGGCCTTCTCTTCTTTAATAATTCTTCTAAGTTGTCGTTTTGTAATTTTCAATTTATACCTCTCTCTTGCATCTGCCACTTGATATCCCGAAGTTTATCTGCAGCATCTAATATGTGTTCTTCTATAACGTCGATTGTGGCGTCATCAACGCTATCAGGAAACTCGAAAGTGAGTTTACGATATCGGCTCGTGAATGTATCAAGTAAGCTAAGAAGAGAGTCTGCCTCTTGTACAGCGGGATCGTTAAATGACAATTGCTGAGGCTGCTCAGTTATTTTGCGCTTCTCTTCCTTGATAATTCTTTTCAGTTGTTGTTTTGTGATTTTCATTTTAATATTCCGGCGGTCCCAGGCGAGAGACGTCGCCGCGGTCCAGGGCATCCCTCTCCCGCCGAACGGATTCCTCGATGAAACCATCAACGAAATTCCTGAGATCAACAATGGCACTCTCTATAGCATCTTGTCTGTTTGTCCACCCGCCTTCCCGACGTTTATCAAAGTATGCATCCAACAGTTCCCATATTGCATCGTGGGCTTTTTCCTCAGAGGCCTGTACAGAACCCTCGTTAAGGGCTTTACGCTTCTCTTCCTTGATAATTCTTCTAAGCTGTCTTTTTGTGATTCTCATTATCCCATTCCTCTTTCTTCAAGTTCAACAGAAATTGTGCCAAGCTCTTCTATTAAATCCATCATCAGGCCCTCGATACGATTGATAGTCTCATCATCAACGCCGGGGAAGTTAAAGCTGTATTTATTAAAGAGGTTGTGAGCTGTACCTATCATTTCAGATAATTCCTGGGCCTGATCAGCAGCGTTAGAATTGAAAGTGAGTTGATGAGGCTTGAGCTTACCATCGGCATCCCGTGGCCAGGCCTCTTTGATAATTCGCCTGAGCTGTCGTTTAGTGATCTTCATACTTTCTTCTCACGTTTGATAAAAGATCACTTAAGCGATCGTATTCTTTTTCCATCTCTTCTGCCTTGGCCGGGTTATGACCTCTCAAAAGTGGAAGGTCTTGCCCTAATGCCTGAAGATTGGAATCAGCTAATTCGTACTCACCAACATAAATGAGATCCTCGATATCAAGTGCACGAGGATCTGTGGAATTACCTTCGCGGAGTACCTCTTCTCTGATAATTCTTCTAAGCTGGCGTCTTGTGATCTTCACCTTAAAACTCTCCCGATGCATCTAGCATATCTCTAATCATCAGCTTCGTGTCTGCCCACGCATCGTTCAAATCATCATCCAACAATCCAACATCCATAGCGGCGGTGACTACGTTCACCAAGCCTTCTCTCAATTCGTCCATTGCCTGGTGCCACTCGTCGGACTGATACTTAACCTGATCGAGCTCTTGAAGCTTTACCTTCTCTTCCTTGATAATTCTTCTTAGTTGGTTCTGTGTAATTTTCATCTACTTCCCTTCCTGAAAAAAACTAGCCGGCTGGATGCGAGTGTGATAACCGTCCATCTCATCGATCGTAACCTGTACCTTTTCGGCTTCGGCTTCGGTCGTGAACCCCTTAGCTTTGTCGAAGGGTCCATACACAATTCTCTCTGGTCGCCAACCCGCCATCTCGACAAAGAATCGTTCATTCCAGGACGCACCGGTTCTCTCTACCACATACCACTCATCTGCTGACTCCCATCCCATAGAAGCTTCGATTTCCTTGTCAGTGAGCTCCATATCGAGGTCATCGTATTGCGAAGCACCCTTTCCAACTGGAGCATCTGGATCTTGCCAGGGGCGGCCGCCCTTGTAGGGTAGTTGATCACCAATCGCTTCTTTGATGATTCTTCTAAGCTGGCGTCTTGTGATTTTCATTATTTACCCCGTTGTGGTAGCGTAAACGCTGTAAACGTCGTAATTTTCGATCGGGCCCGCATCCTTCGGAGCATGCGTGGTTGCCATCGCGAGTCCTATTTCTTGATCATCACTATCTAAAAGCGTTACTGCTCTAAACATATCTTCTCGAGTCATAGGTGGTGAACCCTTCGGAACAAATTCAAGCCATGCGCGGTCACGGGTGATGATCGGCCGGCCCTCATACCCGTAATTGCGATAGGGAATCTTAAAAGATTCGAGTTGCTGGCTGTCAGCAAATTTACGATCTGCCAAAGTTTCATGCCCGGCTTCATCATCATACCAGTCGCTAGCTTCTCTAATGATTCTTCTAAGTTGTCGTTTTGTGATTTTCATTATTCCCAGCCTCCTTCATCACGCTCTTTCGTCTGCTGAAAATAGCCGTCAACAAACTCATAGACATTAGCCTTTAGTTGATCTCGTGGGACATCGTAACCCATCTCCTCATCCATCACCATTACGTACTCGTCAAGAGCGTTGAACAGAGTCTCTTCGAGGCTCGCATCCGCCTCGACCCCCCGGTATTCTCGTAATAGTTTCCGCTTCTCTTCCTTGATGATTCTTTTTAGTTGTCTTTTTGTAATTTTCATCCGCGCATCTTCCTTGCTGTATTCAGCTCTTGAGCATCAGTTTCTGCATCTTCTACATTACCAGAGTCCAAATCCTTCTGTCGGTCCTTAGTTAAACTCTTTACTGACTGCCCGGAGGCCGCTGTAGCTTCCGGAGATTTTTGGGAAGTATCAACCCCCATGCTACCTATGTCTAAATATCCATCGCCATCGTCCCCATCTTCCTTTTTTTCTGATGGAGCCTCATATCCAACGACCTGTTCTGTAATCAGAACTTCTCGGATAAGTCTTCGTAGCTGGCGGTTAGAGATTTTCATATTTTTTGTATCTTTAAGTGCTGGCCATGCTTCGCTAGCAGCGCTTCTAAATCATTTCCAGTGTCGATAACTTGTGGCTTACCTCGCCCGGTGTCACCCCATACGCCATACCTGGGTAGACTATCAAACCCAAGTTCTGCATTATCACCAGCGCTTTTATCGAGAGCGATGGGCGCACCAAAATCCGTTATAAAGAACGCTTGCCCGGATGATTCCGACAATCTCTGAAAAGTACTATGATGTTGGTCTAGAACTTCTCTGATGGTTCTTCTGAGTTGGCGCTTGGTGATTTTCATTTTAGAATCCCCACTCGCTCTCGATGTCATCATATGCTTTTGAAAGAATAGAAATGATAACCTCGGCCTCGATATCATCTTCGATACCCCAATGATCTTCCCAACGGGCGTATTGCGCGTCTAAAAATTGTCGCTTCTCTGCCTCTTCGCCTTGACTCTGTTCTGCACGTGCTTGGCGTTCCCAGTCTTCAGAGTCATTAGGACCCCAACCAGGAGCATTCATGTCTGGAGGAGGTCCAATCTCTGATAGCCGAGACTTTTCTTCCTTGATAATTCTTCTAAGTTGTCTTTTTGTAACTTTCATGGTACATCCTAATCATAAAGTGGCGGTGGAGATCGGTGAATCTTACGCTTCTTGAGCGTCTTACCAGCTCTCCTGGTCAGAAATTCTACAAACTCTTCTCTTGTGCCAGGTGCATCTTCGAGGAAGGCGTCGTTAGTGACGTGTATTTCACCCATAGCATGAGATATTGATTCAGGCGGAGAGAGCCTAATGTATCTCTTGTATTCTTTCCAGCCTAACGTTTCTAAATCCTTGGGGGTTACAGTCGACGTCCATTCATCCTCCAAGAACTCTAACCAATCCTTATCAGGATCTGCTGCAACAGCGGTTGCATCTTTTTGGGCTTGATCATCGTGCCATGCACGCTCGAGATCTTCCATAAAATCATAAACAGCGCCGGCATCCCAGCGATCTGGAACAACACAATCGTCGTCACACCACTGCTCGCTACCTCCAACCCTATCAACCCACGGTCGCATTTCATCGAGCTCCCAATACAGCTCGTCGGTATTTACTTCGGGATCCGCCATTGCCCCAGCAATATCATTATTTAACGCGTAGTTGGCAATCCTATTGAACGTCTCTGTCTCTGGAGAGTATGGGTTGGATATAATCTTTAGCATCTCTGTTTCAACGAGTAGAGACTCTCTAATAATTCTTCTGAGCTGTCTTTTTAAAATCTTCATTTATCCGCCTGTATTATCTCGTAAATGTGACGCTAACATTTGCGCGTCGTATAAAGCTTGTTCTGACTCATCAATCTTTTTTATGAATTCACGTAATCTGGGATCAGTGAATATTTTTGGTCCCGGAGTGCTACGCGCCATTTCCAGACCGAGTGCGATCTCATCGATGATATCAAAGCATTCTGCAATCAAGTTCTCTAATTTTCCAGCAATTTCTGGGGAAATGGTGTTGACTTTACCGAGATCGCCTCCAGGAACTTGAATAAAACTAATTTCTGGAACTGCTTCATATCCCTCTCGGATTGGTGGAGGTGCCATCCATCCCGCATCCTTAATAAATTTAACAGCAGCTTCGACATCATCGAATGTGAATTCGCCAGGGTACGCTGCCATGGCATCATCTACTGCCAGACTGTTCGAGTCCATCCAGGTAGGTAACGTATTGTTAGCAGCGTCGTAAAGCCGAAATCCCATTTCTGAAATCATAGCAAATATTTCTTCTGCTCTTTCTGGAGAAATGCTCAAAGAGTGAGCTTCTTGAATGAGTCTTCGAAATTGTTTCTTTGTGATTTTCATTTTTTTACCAGCCTCCGCCACCTTGATACTCACCGTAATATTGAACATTAGCGCCTCGCCTACGCCGTTGTCGGTCCCACTCTTGATGAGACTTTTCTTTTTCTCTACGACTTAATTCTTTTCTTGTCTCGGGAGACATACTGCTTGTTAGACTAACTAGTTCGACGCTAAGCTTACGTAAGATAGCGCTGATTAAATTCTTTCTTTTCTTATCTTCGATTTCTTTCATTCGGGGGAATGTATCAGCCATTTCGTCTACCAATATCTCAATCCATTCTTCGAGTTGTGGCTTGAAACGTGCAATATCAGAAGCAGTAGCTAAACTTGCTTCAGACAAAAGACTAGCTCTTACAAACCTTCGTAGCTGGTGCTCTGTCATTCTCATCTAATTCCCGCTAGCGTTTGCCATCGCTCGAGCTCTTTAGACGTGTGATTCTCCCTTAGCATTTTTGAAAACTGCTTTATTCCGATTACAGACATTCGCCGGCGCTGCTCAGCCAGACTGGCTTTCTTTAACGCATCACCGATTGCCTTTCCTTCATCATCGTCAGCAATTCCGAGGTCTTTTAGCTTCGGCCGCTTCTCATCAGTAGACCACTTACCCAAAGCGTTCATAATGATCGTCTTTGCTTCCTCTTCATCGGCGCCGGCGCTCTTGACTGCCTCAAGTACATCCTGCCCCACGAGATAGATAACCGTAAAATCATTCACCCCTCGCGGCCGGCGCCCTCCAGCACCCTTAATATTGGCTCTAATGGCAGTAATATCTGCCACATCCCCTGCTTCAGTATACCCACCGGTTACAGATTTTTTTCTGGTTGGCTTTCCATCTTTTCCTTTTCTTGTCCTGGTGTAAGTCGCTTTATACTGATCACCTTGCGGACCGCTGGAAATTTTTGTAAGCTCTTTTTCTAGCTCGGGGGTGTCAACAAACACACCATCTGCACGTAGCTGGTCCAGAATAGAATCGTAATTTTTGTAGCGCTCTAAAAACTTAGGGGCATCCTCATCGCCAGACTTCTTCGCATCAGATGCGTACTTTCTGTACGTAACCTTTTTAAGAATTCTCCATACCTCTGCACCGTCCTTCTCAGTAAAGACGCATACAGCATGTTGGCCCTTAGCAATTTGTGCCGGCTTGACAGGTACAGGTGGTTTAACAGGCGGATCGATGGGTCCATCATCATCTTCTTTTCTTTGGTCATCAACCGTAACAGTCACTGAATCGCTATCTAGATCAAGACCATCGAGAGCAGCTTCGATTCCTTTCCTGATATCTGGAATCGGTTCAAGGTCTTTCACACCAAATGGTACTTTATCAAGTGGAACCGGCTCAAGGTCAAAAAGAGCTTTACCTTCCGGATCAAGACCAGAAATACCTGCTGCTTTCACTGTCGTTTGCTCACCGAAAAGAGCGCTAGCTAGACTATATGATTCATTTTTTAATACAATGTCAACAGTAACATCATCCTGTGCGGGCCCAACAGTCACTGGCTTGGGCTCTATCTCATTTAGCATACCCAGCAAATCTTGAAGTACACCCATCCGAGACTTCTTTTTTGCTCTGTGTCGAATGCCAGCTAATGCGGCGCCAGCGACGACAGCGCTGATACCAAGACCAGCTAAAACCGGAGCTGCACCTGTCATGAATGCAACAGCAGCGCCTGCTCCAGTACCTACAGCTGTCTTTGCGCCTTGCTTAACGACTCCCTTAATAATCTTCTTGGTGATGCTTTTTGCGATTACAGGACCGGTCGGGATCGCAAAGATAGTTCCACCAACCCCTGATACTTCTGTTGCTTTCTTGAAAAAGTTGCCAATCTTCATTGACTCGCCACTTTCTGCCAGTCCTCTCAACGCAGATAATGCCGCTTCCGGATCTCCAGTCCCTTCTGTCATTCCAGCGATGGTTTGAAGGCCCTGGTCTAAATTACCACCACCGACTTTCTTTGCTACTGCCAAGAAATCGTCAGTGGAAGCGTTAGGACCAAGATCAGCGCCAACTGTCCTACTGAAGAATTGTGTGATTCCTTCGCCGCTCTGCACATCACCAAGATTAGTAAATTGAGGTTGGCTGACAATCATTTCCTCCATTTGCGGAGCGGGAGCCGGTCCCTCCAGACCAAGAAGTTTGACAACGAGATCTTGAAACCATGGTTGGTTTGCAAGGAAAGCCATGGCACCGACAGCTAATCCGCCGGCTGCGATGACGGCAGGGGCCTTCATAGAGCTCATGCGCTTGAAGACCGGAGATTCCTGTCCCCTCATTATTTTTTCATATTCTTTGTCGGGATCAATATCACCAGCTTCATCATCAGCTTCATCTAAAACCTGAGCTCCTTCATACGCATCACCTTCGTCGGTATTTCCGGAACCGCCACCGAATGATACGTACATACCACCCTTTTCGCGCTCGGTATCTGTCATATATTTTTGTACAACAATTCGTAGCTGCTGGATTATTTCATTTACAGCTTCTACAGGAAGATACCCATCATCGCCCTCCTCCTTATTCTTATAGGCATCAACAATACTGTCATAGACAGATGCTACAGTGTTAACACCCGACTGGAATACTTCAGAATGTTTGTTGACTGGGAATTGCTGACCAGACTTTCCAACCCCTAAATCTGCTTCTTGATTTTCGGTTTCATCATTAATCTTTGCTACTAAGTCACGAATGACGGTGTTGGCTTCATCTTCCGCAACTTTCTTAAAAATTGCTTGTGCCTGTTCGTAGCCCTCGGGCTCTTTCTTTATACCGATTTTCTTAAGTATTTTATCAGCGCCACCAGCGAAACTACCAATCCCCGCCTGGACAGAGTCCCAGAACCCCTCTCTGAGAAGATCTGCTTCTGCATCGGTTAAGTTATAATATTCCTGAATCTCAGTAACTGTTCGCTCGATAATCCGTCCGCGGAGGTCCAGGCCTGTAGAACGTAAGAGTTTCGAGTGGGGAGCTATAAATTCATTTAACTGAATTAACTCAAGCTGAAGGGCCACTTCAGCAAGGTGCGGATTACCAGATGACTCAAATAGAAGTCGAAGGCTCTTTTCACGACGAGCTAATTCAAAAAGAATAGTTTCTCGTTCTTCACGTAATCTTGTAGTTAGACTAGCACCGTACATATCTTCGTTTAATATCATCATTTCTTTTTATACCTGAATAGCTCATTTAAACTAAGGTCACCACCGCCTCCAGCAAACATTCCTGGACCGGGGGGCATTTCCCATGGCTCTCTTGGGCCTCGCTTGGTGTATTCCCAATCTATCGCTGACATGGGGAATACCAGATCTTCTTTATGAAGACCAGGGACCACCTCATATTCGCCAATAAAGCCCGAGCCAGTAGCCCCAGCGACCCAATCCCAATCGGAATACGGGTCGCCCTGACCCGGAACAGTGGTGCCGTGAAGATCCTCCACATTACCAATTTTTGTAACAATTACCGGTGGAAAATCGGATCCAAAACGATGGATATCCGCGTCCATATAAGCATCGGGGGTGAGATATACAACATCACCAACTTTGAGCCCGGTCATACCAGCTGGAGGCTCAGCGGCAACCGACATACCCTTCTCTTTTCCAGTGACAATATTCCCGAGCTCTTCTTTAATAATCTGCCTCAGTCGATGTCTTGATATCTTCACAATATTTCTCCTGCCAGAACCCAAGAATAGATCTCTGGAACTAAATAGTTACTTGGAAGAGTAAATATTACGCTACACGGCTAAAAAAGAAACTATAAACCTCTCATACCACCGGTTAACAACGCGTCTAAATGAAACCACATTTCGTTCAGCTGATTATTAACATGCAGTGCCGTACGAAATCCCTCATATTCTTGACGGTAACATACAAGATATCGATCAGCCGACTGTTGTTTTGAAAAACGTACATTTGCAATTCGATCAGCTAACTTAACAGTGGTACCACCAGCGACAAGAGGGAGCATGCGGTAGGGTTTCATTTTTTTTTCTTCCCTTGTTTCTCCATCCCCATCGGTTAATGCATCGACCAAGGCACCGATTCTTTCACCGAATTCGGTAATGACTTCATTAACCGTCACAGGAGTGTCTTCTACCACGTCATGTAGCCATGCGGCCGCATGTAGATCTGGATCTTCTACCCCAAACTCTTTAAGAACTCCCACGACGTCTCTGAGGTGGTGCCAGAATGGGCGTGGCCCGTGTACCTGATCAGCATGATGTTTTAGAGCAAACGCTTTTGCTTGCTTTATGATATTGTCCAATTGAAATTTCCTCGCTATATTATTTTAGCCTTGGATTGTATAGTTTACAAGCTAAAGACATCGTGTCTTGTATGCTTCGTCGTAGAGTCTAGTGACATAAGACCTGAGTGCATTTTCATGTTGGAGCCACTTTTCAATGCCGGTTCTATACTCTTCTTTGTTAAACTCTCCATTTTGATATCGTTTCGTAAATTGCGCGATATCAGTGTTCAATTCTTCTCTTAAGTCTTGAATCCGCAAAATTTCTTCTATAACCGGGGTGCACCTGCGGATTGTTCTTTTGCTTGGATTCTCTGGTGTATGCATGCACGCGCATAAAAATATAAACAGTATTGATAGGTTAAGTCGCTTCATCTTGGTGTACTACTCTTTTGGTGATTGAATCACGAAGTACTTCAGTTATTTCCCCGTCTAGTAGCACCATCACAGTGTGTCCAACATGTGGACGTTTTCTTGGGTATTCTAAGATGACAGCAGTTCGCGTGCAGCGCTTAGGATTATGAGAATC